>ERZ1023639.5-NODE-5-length-190919-cov-54.788195_pt1 | contig 190919 bp, 173 predicted proteins | sample MGYA00380334_ERZ1023639 | MGnify/ENA primary metagenome ERZ1023639 (study PRJEB33179, sample SAMN07448971) | human gut metagenome | biome: Human-gut; feature: Human associated habitat; material: Faeces | host: Homo sapiens | place: India: Bhopal | collected...
ACATGTACAACTTTTTACTCATATTTATCAACTTAAATTAATTCCGCCAACGGGTTACATTATGATCACTATCATCAATAATCTTCTTTACAGCGCCATTCTCAAAGGCATTGATAAAAATTATATCCTCGGGCAAATATTTGCCAAAAGCCAGCTTCTGTTGGTTATGCTCCTCAATGAATACTTTAGGAAGTATAAATACAGAATCATCCCTTTCTTTTGAGAAAAAATATCCCACATACTGAACTTTGGCTCTGCCATTCCTAAGTTCAGTACACATATAGTCATAACCACTTAACGCTTCATTTAAACGTTGTTTGGGATATTGATATTCTTCAAATAAAAGTATCATTATTCAACTACTATTTTTCTATGTGTTTATGCTCTATTAGGCTTAACGCCCAAACCTGTCATAAATTCATTTAAGATGGCTGTTTGGTCAGCTCCAAACAAGTCTGTAAACTTAAACTCGATATTGCCCTCTTTACCTCTGCGGAAGAAATTTCGCTGTGTACCATATTCTTCTTTACAAACTTCATCCCACAAATAGAACATAACCTTATTTACAAACTCTTTGGCTTCAACATTCTTCTTAATGAAGAAATTACCCATCTGTTTATCTTCCGAGTTTGTAACATCATATATCTTCTCATTAACAATCTCCAAGAAATCAACCCAAAGATATTCTGTATCATCAATCTTAATAATGAATTTACCAGAATCAATATCCTTATTGTAATTGACAGGTACGTATTCCCAGTCCCAGCGGCGTTTAAATGCACTATCCATCGGGAATAACGACTGATCAGAAGTGTTCATGGTTGCATAAATAATGAGGTTAGGGGGCAAACATAATTCTTCGTTCTTTATACCTTCATGCCCAACACCCAATTCTTTCTCAATATATGCGACCAAATCTTTATCGGCCTTTATTGGGTATTCAGATTTACCAGTTTCTTTATCCCGGTCAAGCAATTGAAATAAGTCACCAAATATTTGAGCACAATTTCCTCGGTTTATTTCCTCAATAATAAGATAAACCGGCCTATTAGGATTTTTCCATGCTTTTATATATGCATTTGTAAATACCTGAGGCCAAAATCTATACGTAATATTATTACCTTCTTCGTCTCTTCTCAGATATTTTCCAGCAGCAATAGATTTGTCCATTTCTGTCACAAAATTAGACGTAAACCCTGCTGCTACTGCAATAGCTTCTTTATCAGCTCTGCGCAGATTTTCTAAAGCATAACAATATTCTGCTGAAAATTTATGTATAGGATAACTAGTTCCGCTCCTTTTAAGATTAATAAGTATACTTTTGAGTTCATCAATCGTATAGAATTGTTTTCTGGAAGTATCTCCTAAAGGTTTATAACATCCAACAAAAGCTGCATAATCAGTATCAGGGTGAAATGTAGTACGAAAAACATAATTAGAATCAATATAGTTTACAATATCTTTCACCTTATGTGATTTACCGCTCCCAGGGCATCCATAATATATTACCTGCTTTTCATTAGGTATATTATATATTTCCTCCTCTCGCCCTATCATGGCATTCCATTCTAAAGAACGTTCCCTAGATGTGCCTTGATAAATCATAGGAGAGTCAGCATTCACTACTTCAGCAGCAAAGTGTAGTTCATCTTGATTCTGGACAGATATATCATAAACAAACCAACAACCTTTATCCGAACACCCTAACGCATTTCGCATTAGTTCAATCGTTTGCTCATTAGAATATCCTTCATAGCTAATGTATGGAGCATAACTTATTATTAATCTACCATAATGATAAGTAGACAACTCCTTAACCAATATAATATGATACTTTGCCCCTTCCAGCAACTTATTATTTACAAATACCTTATCAAATGAAGACAGCATAAGTAATTGCCTATTAGCACTGCCTCTTGATATATCCAGAGAGGTAAAATCCGTGACAGATTTATATGTCATTCCTATAATAAAATCAATGACACCATCTTTTTCTGTTTCTATCTTACAAGATTTTGATGCATTTTGTCCAATTGAAGTGCCCCATGCTGCAGTAGCAGTTCCACCTTTTATGGAAGAATTAAAAAACATTGATGTTACATCTACTTTCATAGCTGACTGAATATATGTTTAAATAATATACTAACCAAATTTACATCCCAACCATTACCAGCCCTTCTACCTAATTTTGTATAATTTAGAGTAGGTGGAAATTTAATTTCACGTTTTTCCTCATTCAAGACAAACCCCATTAATCTAAAGTGTTCATCTATTGATAATTTTCTAAGTCGCTCTTTTCCATCAACCATCGGTTCTACAATCCGCATAATATTATGTTCTGGAGGAGTAACGGTCATGCATATACCATCTGTCCTGATTTTCTTATTATAATAATCATAGCAAAGAGGTTCCTCAACATCAAAAAGAGGAGCATTTCTAATTTCATGAATCCTATCTATTTGCGCTTGGGTACGATATAAATCTGCACTAGGATTTTTATCAAGAAAATCTTTTATCCGATATTTAAGTTCAATTTGTGGCGGTTCTAATCTAAATCCATCGGGCAAACCGCCTAATTGACCAAAAATCCATAATCGTTCCCTGTTTTGAGGGACACCATAGTTTTTGGAATTAAGGATTGCATATTGAACATTATTATATCCGATTCGATTAAGTTCTGATATAATTTTATCAAATGTAGGTCTATGCTTTTTACCCAATAATCCCTTTACATTTTCCAACAAAATGAAACGAGGCTGTTTGTATTCACAAATTCTAATAATATCGTAGAACAAAGTACCTCTAGTATCCAATTCTCCGAGCATTTTACCAACGGTAGAAAATGGCTGGCATGGGAATCCTCCCGTAAATAGATCAAAATCTGGTAAAGTTTTCTCGTCTATTTTAGTAATATCTCCATAATTTTGAATATTAGGGAAATTGTATTCGTATAATTCTATTGCTTCTTGTTCAATATCAGAATAACCTATCACTCTATGTGGAATCTTGGCTTTTTTCAATCCAAAAGAAGCTCCACCATAACCTGCAAATCCTTCAAAAACTCTAATAATATTTTTCTTTGTCATATAAAATTACTTCTTACTAACAAATAACTATTTAGAATCCTAATTACCTTATGCAATTCTAAATAATATATCTAAATTTAGTATCGTCCGTTAATCAAACAACGTTCCTGACTTGTTTCATTTCAGATTATTTGATACTTTTCTTAATACCTTTTTTCAATTATTACTTCATTCATCGAATATTATTCTACAAAGATAAGGAATATAACGCTATAAAATGAGAAAGGAGAAGATTTTACTTTCCTTCACAAAGATTCGATATGTCTACATATAGATAAAATACAAACCTTAATGTTTATTTACAAAACGTGAATATCGTTTTATCTGTTCAAAACTACCCACAAAAATCTCTTCTAAAACGATTAGTACAATTGATTTAATCATCTTTATAAGCCCAACAAAATTTATTTCACGATTAAAACAAGTCCTTTCTAAATCAAATATCCTTACCACTTTTTTCCTGAGACTATTCTCCCACCACATACACCGGCTGATACTTCGTCCCCGCATTCTTCAACACCCCTTCCTTCACCAGTATCCGAATCACCCGCGTAGACTTCGAGGAATTAAACCCAGTGAGCCGTTCAAAGTCGCGGCGTTGCAGAAAAGAGTGAGTCTTGAAATACTCCGCTAATTTCTGTTTCACCTCTTCCTCGTCCAGCTTAGTAGAATGATGCGCCTCGTCCACCTTGCGTTCCAGATACACACTCTGAAAGCGGTCAATCAAATCCTTGTCGGGCGTGAACTTGATGCTTCTCACCTGTACATCGTCATCCTTTATATACTTCGGATTAATGTCCGGCGCACACTTCAGGCTCAGACTGAAATAGCCGATTCCTTCCAAATGCACCGCATATCCGTTGCTCAGGTTCTCATAAAGTTCATCGTTCAGGGCCGTGATGACGGCTGCCACATCGGCTGGAGAGACGGTACATTTCCTGCGTATCGCTTCACGGATTTCACGGGTGGTCACTACATCTTTGGTAACCACTTTTGCATGCAACTTCGGTACGGAAACTCCCTCCTTTACCGGATTCTCAAACAAATCAAATTTTATAGCCATAATCGTTTTAGTTATATTGTAATTATACTTTTTTAAAAACGCTTATACAAAAATACCTCGACACGTAGCTGTCAAGGTCGCGACACGAACGTGACGAGACATCATCACGAACGTGTCAAGACCTCGTCACGTACGTGTCGAGGTAAATTTAACTCAATTTTTAGAAAAATGCAAGAAGGTGCCTAACTATATTAAAAAATAAATACATAAGCTTTCGTTTTTAAGCCGGACAACATATTGCGACAAATAAATTATCATTACCTTTACAAAAAGATAAGAATCAAACAATCATGGACGTCCTCTCCAAAGACCAGCGGCACAAAAACATGGCTGCCATTCATTCGGCTAACACCAAGCCGGAAATGATAGTCAGGAAGTATCTGTTTGTTCACGGATTCAGATACCGCCTGAACCATCCGCGTCTGCCGGGACGTCCGGACATTGTGCTGCGGAAATACCGCACCTGCATCTTTATCAACGGCTGTTTCTGGCATGGTCATGAGGGTTGCAAATATTACGTCATTCCCAAATCGAACACGGAGTTCTGGACACGAAAAATCACACGCAACATCGAGCGTGACAAGCGGGTACAGCAGGAACTGGCACGAATGGGGTGGCACTGCATGACGATATGGGAATGTGAGTTGAAACCCAAGAAACGGGAACAGACGCTCCTGGCACTGGAATATACGCTCAACCATATTTACCTGAAAGACCATACCGTGAGTTATTCCTTTGACGAAGAAGAGAAACCGCTTATGGCTGCGGAAGAATCAGAAGACACTTATCATACCCTAAAAAAATAAACCTCACAATATGAACTCATTCATACCCATCTTTTCAGCCTTCTTCATCCTGCTCGGACTACTCGTCTGGAGATTCCCCAAGCTCATTGCAGGATACAACACCATGACGCCCGAGCAACAGAAAAAAGTCGATGTCAAAGGGCTCAAAGCCTTCATGTGCCGTGTGTTCTGCGCAATCGGCATACTGGTTTTCGTGAGCTACCTGCTCCTGCGGCTGTTCATGGACGAAGCATCGGCCATCAACATCAGTTCCATAGTAGTGCCCATAATAGGGGTTATCTATCTGCTGGCCGGTGGCCAACGGTACGACCACAACTAACGGGATGCCTGGGCGATAATCTCCTTTACTTCGCAGCACTCTCCTTCCCGACGGATGCACCAGAACGGGACGGACTTGGCGTCGGTAAACTCTTTCATCCGCCAGGCTGATTCGAAACCGCTGGCCACGAAGTGCATGGGCACGAACAGGCCGGTACGGAACACGTCGAGGAACTGACGGGCTCCGCGGGTGTAGCCGTTGCCGATGCGTCCGTCTACGGGGAACATCACCACGTCGAAACGGTCGGTGAGCTTGCGGATGTCTTTCAGCTCGCCCAGGAAACGCTTTTCTTCCTTGGCAGGGTCGATGTCGATGCCGAAGTCAGGGCTGTAGACCAGTCCCCCGTGATAGTCGTCGGTCAGGAAGCGGGCGTACCAGTTGTTCAGGTCGCCGGCATGGAAGATACGCTTGCCGTCGGTCTCTATCACCCACGACACACCGCTGTCGTTGCTTCCGGTAGCCGTCGCGCGGAGGAGTTCGTCTTCCCACGTGGCACCTTTCCCCAGCCAGGCATCGGCTTCTTCTTTCTGCGCCCGACGGTGTTTCAGAATGTCTTTCGAAAGGATGTAGCGCACGTTCGCTTTCCGGGTTCGCCAGAAGAAGATGTCGCGGTTGAAATGGTCTTCATGGAAATGACTGGAGAAGACGTACAGAGGCTTGGGCGACTGCAACAGACGGGGCATCACGCCGGCAGGGTCCATCCAGTAGTCGAACACGAGGATGCAGCGGTCGGTCTCAAGGGCAAAGCCGCTGTGGAAGATATAGGTAAGTTGCATAGGCTGCTTGAATAGTTTGTGCAAAGATAGCGTTTTTGCCGGAAAGGAGCAGCCAGCCCCGGGGATTAAGGGGCTGTGCCCTCCACTTTATAACGGATGGAGCGCTCGCTGCGTTGCAGGCAGTCGGTGAACACGCGCAGGTCGTTGGTGTAGTTCATCAGTTCCCACACGAGTTGCACTTCTTCGTCGGTCCAGGCTGCTCTGTGGCGCGGATATTTTTTCCGGATTTCCTGCAAAGGTTCCGGATTAGAATCTTCCGGAAGGTTCAGCCGGCTGGCCCGTTCACGAAGATGTGTCAGCACACTGTTCCAATAGTTGTGATAGAGAGGCTGACAGAAGAAGTCTGCACAGAGAATCTTCTGCTTCGGCGGACAGTAGAAAAGAGCCTCCCTGTCAATGGTTTCCAGTTCTTGCATCAGCTGGTCGATACATGCAGCGGCGGCCGGAGCCTGCACCAGGATAGAGCATTCATGGCGGGCATCGTCCTTATTCCGTCGGGCCGAAAGCCAGTTGAACGATCCTTCCACCAGCAGGCGGTCGTCCACCACCAAGGTCTTGTTGTGGATGCCTTTCAACACCCGCAGACTGACGTGGTGTTCTACCAGCGCACGGCGGGCTTGCAGACTTTCCTCCTTCCACAAGCCGTTTTTCTTATCCAGGTAATGGTCGGTATACACCACCACTTCTACCCCACGTTCCACTGCTTCCTGAATGAGGGGCAGCAGGTGGTCGCTTTCAAGGGCACGGATGGAGAGGAAGGGCGACACAATCACCACTTTCCGGCGAGCGGTCTGAAGGGCCTGACGCAAAATGTCCGTATGGGCCTCAAGGGTGGACAGACGGCAGGCTGCGGCCGACTGACGGGGCACGTCGAGCGACTGGCTCATGAGGGGGTCCTCGTCCTGGTAGAGAAAGTGGGAGGAAATTTCGCTCTGCTGACTGTCGAACAGCCACTTGGCCAGGTTGCCCGACGGGGTGTCCCGGTCGGGATGGAAAATGTTCATGTGGCCGAACACCAGGAAGTGGTATTGCGCACGCGACACGGCCACATTGAGCATATTGTACTTTCCGCCTGCTTCCATAAAGTAGGAAGTGTCGTCGGGTGAATTGACGGGCGAGAATATCACCAGCGGGTACTGAGCTCCTTGCAGCGAGTGGACGGTGCCGACGGTCATTGTGACGAAGTCTGCGGCATCGGGCAGTCCGGACAACAGCTTGCGCAAAAGGCGTTCCTGTGCCTTGAACGGGGTAACGATGGCGGCTACCTGAGAAATGGGCTTTCCGTAGGCTTCTTTCAGCTTTCTTTTCTCGCGCGACAGCCATTTCACGATGGCAGCAGCTTCGGCTTCATTGAATCGGCTTCCGGTCTTTCCCTTCTGGCTGTATCCGTTCACATGGACATAGCCTTTGGAGGGAAGAGCCGCGTATTTCGGACGGTCGCCTTTCAAGGGAAGCAGTCGCCCGTGGTACACATAATCGTTGCAATAGGCGATAATGGAGTCCAGGCAACGGCGGTGCTCGCGCAGGAAGGCCCCGCGTTCACCGTCCACCTGATAGCTGCCACTCTTGCGGGCCATTTTCATCAGGTTTCCGGAAGAGGACAGGAAACCGTGTTCGCTCAGGAAAGCATACAACGGATCTTTTGACGAGGTAACCACCCCGGAGCGGCGGAGATTGATGAAAGAATATTGTCCGGTCACGGGCCAGATGGGTTCTATCTGTTCGATGTCGCCCACGAGGATGGCTTGCCGGGCCAGACTGAACGAGGGTACGGCCAGCTCGGGCGACACCTGCCCAGACTCATCGACGATAAGCAGGTCGATGGTATTGTAGAGGGGCACGGAGGGATTACCCTCGCTGCTGCAGGTCATATAGCGCGGAAGAGAATGGAAGGTGGAGATGAACACCGGCATCACGCAGGCCAGCCGTCTCAGACGCTCGAGGTAGACGGCACGGTCCGAACGGTTCAGGTTTCCGGAGCAACGGCTCAGACGACGGATGAACTCGGCCTCACGGTAGTGGATGGCATACCAGAACATCTGGTAGCGGTAACTGATGTCCAGGCGCACGGCCATGTCTTCCATGCAGGGCAGGTTCCTGTACTCCTCTCCTTCCGTCAGCCGGGTGTAGCGTGCCCTGAAATCGTCGTTCTCCTCCCAGCGGGCCATGGTTTCTTCGTAGGCGGAAGAAGTCTTGCGGAAGTGTTGCATCATCCGGACAAGCAGATTCTTTCCTCCATTTACACCACCGGATTCTTTCTGTGCAGCAGCCTCCAAGCCCGTTTCAATCCAGTCCCTCAGCAGGGCCATCTGTCCACGAAGGTAGTGCTGACACTCTGTTTCATCCTTGCACGAGGTGTGGAAGTAACGGTTGAACAGCTCCAAGTAGTACGTGCGGTACTCGTCCACCCGCTCCGGATTGTCGTACGTTTCGGGAAAGCCCTTTCCTCGGGTGTTCAGCATCATGGCATAGCGTTCGGTAAGCTCTTCCTTTCCGGACAGGTACAAACCTAACGTATCCAATTCTGGCAACCAGCGTGCCGCCAGGCCTACCTCGGCCGCATCTGTCTCAGCGACTTCCATCTCGAAATCCTTAAGGATGTTGGTAATGGCCTGGTTGTTGACCGAACTGGCCACAATAAGCTCAGGTTCTCTGTCCGTCAGCACGGAATGCACCAGCCGGTTGGCAATGACCGTCTGCAGGAAAGTGGTCTTTCCCGTTCCCGGAGGACCGTTGACCGCAAAAATCCGGCTGCCACGGGGATGGGTGTACATGGCGAGCGTTTCACGCTGGGAAACGGATAAGGGGAAATCACTGCTCATCTGGGCCAGGTGCCGCTTGTTGGCATAAATCTCCCGACGGGCAGGAAGCGGAAGCGACGGTTCGCACTCGCAGCGCGTCAGGCACTCCAGCAGCGGGAGATCTTCCTTGCAGTCCAGCAGCTTGTCGTACAACCGCAGGATATTCTGTGCCATCCCCGTGACGGGCGCCTTCGTGATAACCATCTCCGGCTGGTCGGGGTAATTCATTTCGGCAAACGTCATCCCGGTAGCCTTCCGGAAGAGGGCTTCGCATGCCTTCCAGTATTCCTCTTCGGTAGCCACATCGGTCTTGAACGCACTCAGCAGGCTGTCCACCTCGTCGAGGGAAGCAAGGGTACGGTCGTCCTTGGCATTGGGCGAAAGGAACTTGCGGACGAACATCGGCACACGGTCCATCGGGTTTTCAGGCAACTGTAAGGAACCGTCGGGTCCTAGTGTCGCCGTAATGAAGAAAGGGTATTCAGGAAACATCTTACCAATAGGTTTGCCATTCTCATATTCGGGAAGCAGCACACAGGGGGCAATGCGCACCTTACACTTCTTCCCGTCTTCCCTTCCGTCGGGGAAAAGCAGTTCGATGTCTTCTTCCGGTATTGACTCCGGCATACGGTCTTCAAACGCCAGCGTCACACGCGGCTCTTTATAGAACATGCTGTTACTCCACTCAGCATCCAGCAGGCAGTTTTTCCAGTATTTAAGCAGTTTCTTGTTCATAGGTACACAATAAGGGACAAAAATAGACGCATTCCACCACAATCGAAACAATGCGGCGGTAATAAAGCGTAATTTTACCTAAAAACAATTGAAGAGATATATCCTTCCTGCTCGTAAACCCGATGATAACGGTGAATCATCTCTACCAGCGGAATGAGGCGTACATCCTCCGGCACCAAATGGCAGAAGCGTGCATACTGGCGGTCGTACAGGGTGGCATTTCCATTCTTCAGCTTTATTTCAATATCGTCCGGCACAAAGAAAGAAGCCCGGTTGCCCAGGTATTTATAGAATTCGGTGAGATAGATATGAATGCCGGCCAGGTCGAAATCGCCAAAATGCAGGTAATCATTGGGAACCGAAAGGAGCCAGTTGCGCAAGTCATCCGACTGAGGATAACGTGACACAAGGAGTACTTTCCGGGCCTTGAACAAATGTCGCTGACGGTGAAGCAGACGAAAGTTGTCGCCGTTCTCCACACCCACCACAAGCACATCGGAGGGTATGCGGAATTTCTCCGGTTCCTGCACAAAAAAAGCCATACCTTCCAGCGGAGAGAGGGTGAAAGATTTCTCTCCCATCGTCACCTCCAATGGCTCGCAACAATTTACCAGAAAGCCGCGGAAGGTCCGCACACGAACAAGCTTGGAGTCGCCGGTTTCATTTACCAGTGCACTCCGGTCCAGATCAGGGTTATGTCCATCGGTCAGTTCTATCCACCGGGACAATTCGGCCCCACCCGTATACTTGTTCTTCACATAACGGATGCTTGCCTCTACATCCAGCAACCGATAAGAGTTACGGCTTCCATGAGTGATGACAGAAAGCAACCCTTCTTCTTTCAGTTCATCGGCAAACCAGCGCGGGAAAAGGCTGGAAGGAAGTGTTTCTCCCTGTATAAGACGAAGTACCTTACGGCATATTGACGGAGTAAATTTTTTCTGTTCCATAAACTATTGCTTGCGTGTGAGTAAAGGTACCACCTGCGTAAAACTCTGAGCATCCTTACTCAAAAGATAAGTATAACGATAATCCTCCACATTGTAGGTGGTAGGAGAACTGTTGACCAGTACGATATTCCGGCAGTTGGCAAAAGCCAGAATACCTTTGACATTGTTGGGATGAAGTTTGCCGATTTCGTCCATCATGCAATGAATCCGGAAATCTCCGAACTTACGCGAAGCTTTCTCCTTGAACACGTTAATCAGCATGATGTTAACCATGGCTTTCACCAGAATATCCGTTCCGTCCGACCCCACATTGGCTATCTTTTCGGTCCATCCGGTATCGTTATCATTCTCTTTCACACGGAACTGCAGATTGAACGTGTCAGACAATACCAGGCTTTTGCGAGACGGATTGTCTCTCAGCTGCCGGCTGAATGAATAAAGATACTTCACCGCCTTTTCGTTCACTTCCATACGCGAGTCCTGCGAGAAAAGATCAAGGGCTCCCATGTTAAACTGATGTTCTTCATTGAACTGCTTGATTTCTACCAGAAGCTGCATCAGCTTGTCATCGCTGGCCTGAGTCCGCAGCTCGATGCCACGGATGACTCCGGCAAAGTTCCGCCTTACAAAGTCTTCGTTTATGGCACGAATGGTTTTCTGTATCTCACTTTCATGCTGGGTCAAATCGCCCGTCTCCTTCGAGATTCGCTGGATAATGTTGGTGTAGCGCTCACTGATACGTGTCTGATATTCCACAATTTTGTTATCTTCCACAAACTCACAAAGATTTGCCGCAAAATCATAGAAATCAGAGTCGCTTACCAACGTTTCGGGGAAATGGAAGGTGTTCTTAGCCGTAAAATTGCCATGGAATGCATTGACCGCCCGCTTGAACTGGTCCAGCTCTCTATGAATGGAAATAATAAGCGACTTCAAGTCTCCGATAATGGTTCCACAAGACTTCCGGGTAGGACGCATTTCCGAGGTATACGACTCGGACGGACAGAGACCTTCATCTGCACGGAAAGCTTTCAGGCTGGCCAAATCTTTATGAATGTCTACATACTCTTTTCTCCTGGCTTCCAGTATTTTATCCGCCTCACTCTGCTGGCTTAGCAGACGCTCCATACGAAGCTTGTACTTATTTTCCAAATCTTCCAGCTGCGCATCGTTTATTTTTTTCTCGTTGCGCAGTTGCGGCTCCCGGTCGAAATACTCGCGTTTGTCTTTCTCAAAATCGGATACCAAAGAACGTTTACGAACAATGTATTCCAGCTCCTGACGGATGTCGGCCATACGTTTCTCATAACTGGTAATGACAGACATATCCGCCCCGCTTCCTTCAAGTTCCTTGGCCTGTGAGCGCCGCAGCTCTGCCTTTTTCGTTTCCATTTCAACTCGCTGACGAGTAATCTCTTCATGAATAACGCCAGTTTCCTGCCGAACGACCTCCTCTTCAGCCTTTTCCGTTTTCCGCAGTTCTTCGGCCAATTGCTTCAGGCGTTTCTCCTTTTCCGCCCGTAAACGCTTGTCTTCATCTTCCCAACGCACCTGTTCCTGCGACTTCTGAGCTAACTGCAATTCTACCTGCTCTGTCTGCTCCCGTTTCCATTCGGCCTCTTTCCGCTGCCAGGAGGTAAGTTCAGCCTGCAAGTGTTTCCGTCTGGCAGGAATCTGCTGCAACTGGGCCTCCAAAAGGTGCTGTTTGTCGGCTACCTCCCGAATCTGCCGGTTATATTTCTTCTTTATCTGGCCGAGTGTTTCCTCCCGACGTCCGTTCAACTGAGCCAACTCGCGGACATACGACTCACGGGCAGCTTCCTTTTCGGCCAGTTCTTCCTTTAAACGGGCTGGCGTACGCAATTCTTTCGCCACTCCCGAAAGTTCAACCCGTACGCCGAACAGCGTATTGTCACTGTCCCCAACCAATACCGGATGCAAATCCTGTGCATACAGAATCAGCTCTTCATCTGCCACTTTCCCGATTGTTTCCTGCCACCCCGGCTTGTGCGCGTCCAGCCATTCACAGAAGGAACCTTTCCAACGGTCAAGAAGACTGGTAAGGGTCTGAATTTCTTCGTCCAATGCCGTACGACGGCGCACCAGTTCCTCAGCTTCTTGCTTGAACTGCCACTCACTCTCTTTCATCTCATCGCTACATTTCTGTCGCAACTGGTCGCACGTGAGTTTCAGACCGGCTACCTGCCAGCTTGTCTGCCTTTCTTCATCTTTCAATGCATCCAACCGTTCCTGATAGTCCCCGGTTTCTTTCTCAAAATGGCAAGTCAGCTGAATGCGAATCTTCTGCTGACGAAGTGCGGAAATTTCTTCGGTGAGCCGTATCCGGTTTTCATTCCACGTTTTTTGTCTCTCCTCATACATATTCCGCACGTGTACCTCTTGTTCCCGATAGCGGGCATACAATTCATTTCTCCAGACGTTCAATTCATTTTCACGGGCCAGCACAGCCTTTCGCCGTTCATTCTCAAATGCGGTAAAGGCCGCCTCTACCTTTCCGACCAGCAAGTCGTACTTCTGCAACACATCCCTGTAAGTAGCGGTCAATTCTGCATACGTCTGTTTCAAACTATCCTGCTCATGCAGCAAGGCTGCTTCACCTGCCACACGCCGCATCACCTCTTCTATGCCTTCTTTCTCATAATACAAGCGCTTTTCGCGGATACGCTTCAAATCGTCGGCTATCGCCCCTTCCCGGCGTACCAGCTTGTCACGTTCGGCAGAATACTTGCCTCTCTCTTCTCCTACAAGTCGCACCAACCGTGCCCGCTTCTCTTCTGCTTCCTGAATCTGTTCCTCGAGCACCGGCAACATGTCATGAGCTGCTTTCTCTGCATAATTCAATTCAGCTCTTCCTTCTTCCAGCTGTTTTTGAGAATAAAGTAAGCTCCGGTAGCGCTGAATGACCTGTTCCGCCTGCTTGCGCACCACAATCTCCCCATTCTTGTTGGGACGCAGCCATCGCATGACATCATCATATTCCTGCTCAAAAGCTTCTATCTGGCTCCGGTAATAAGTCAGGTCGATAGACACATCTTCCTCATTCATGGACTGGATGATGGTATCTTTCACAAAATCGGCATCCAAACGGGAATTCAAGAATACATGCTGAATAGTACGAGGAATGTTCTGATACTTACTACTTTCTACAATGGCAAACTTACGATAAGACACCATATCGGGCTTGCGGTTGTTTCCAAAGATGATGTCACGAAACATTTCATAGCTCGTAACAAGCGGAGTAATCGTACAACGGGCATCCGACTCAAGAATACGTGTACGCACCTCACTCCAATCGGCAGATACCTCGTGACGGTCGTTCACAAACCATGCTTTCCGATAAGGAGCATCTATCAGGCGGAAAGCAGCCCGTCCCATAGATTTGGACACCACTACGGAATATGCGCTATTCTCACGTACCACCTCGTACACGATATACGAGTTGGCATAGGGCAAATAAAAAGCGTCGAAATTCTGCTTTTCTTTCGGAATGCCCAGATGCAGTTTGTCGGCATTATAGAAAAACAAGATAGCTCGCAGAAGGGTACTCTTTCCCACTCCCTGCGTACCAATGAAATGCACATTGCCGTCCACCCGGATTTCGGCATAAGGAATATGCGCACTATTCAGGAATATGACTTTATTCAGATATCTCATCGCTTGTATCCTCCAATATCGTGATGCAGTCCACCATTTCTTCCATATAGTGGAATGCGGTTAGTACTTTATAAGTTTCATCATGCTCGTTTTCCAGTTCAATCATCCCAGCCTTTTCCAGCTCTGCCACCAACTTCTCTACAACCTCTCCGAATTTCTTCTTGTCAGAAAACAAGCGGGAAGCCTTTTCCTTCAGTTCCATGTTACATCCTATCTGCACCTCAATATCTGCCCGTCGGAACAGGAATCCGGGACCAAAAGCCGAATGATACGTTTTCAGGAAGCTCAGGTAATCAATCCATTTGCCTACAGCTTCCAGCTTTCGTTCCAAATCGACCCGGGTTTCCTGACGTGTAAACAGGTAATATCCGTTGCCCGCTTCCAGATAGAAGCCGATACCTTTATAATAATCGTAATACTCCGTAAAATCTTCTTCAAGCGCATCATAGTACCGCTTGACGGTTGGCGAGACACTATTGGCGGAAATAAATCCTCCCCTGCTCAGAATATTGAATATTTCTTCCGTGTATTTCATCGTTTTATCAAGTATGATTAAGGGTTTTGTCGTAAATAAATCAAAGGGTACTCCACCTCAGAGGTTGACTCATAATGGTCGGTAAAATCCAGCTCATCCGCATACTGAGAAGCCAGCTGGCAGAAAAACAGCAGCTTGTCTTCTTCCGCCACCGGCTTGCCATAGGAATAATTTATTACGAACCGGAACAAATGTGTGCCAGAGGCAGCAAAGGCATTGAATACTTCCTGCAAGTTGACCCTGTCCATTACCTCACCTGCCTGTGACAGATAACTTTCCGGAATGGCTCCGGCCACATTCCGCGGACCACGCGCGTCCTTCTTCCGCCGTGACATCACCTTACGAATCAACTCCAATGCCACTTCAGAAGTATGCAGATTTGACAGAGACAACTTGATGCGATAGTTGGGCTGCGGTTCCATCCACACCGGATTCTTTTCGCCAATGACCCGGCGAATATCTGTATTCTCTTCAAGCAGGAACTGATCGCGCAGGTACTTCAATCGCCTTACCTTTTCAAAAATACGATTCTGGTAGGCTATCAAGTTCAAGTAATGAATAATCTGTTTTTCTATTTCAATCAGGTTATGATACGAATCGTTCAGCTGAAGCTTTACATCACTCACCACAGCCCGCATCTGTACATCCATAGCCACACGGAAAAAGGTAGGTTGCTGTGAGTCTATCACTTCTTCACTCCGAGTTATAAGCAAAGCTATGTTACGCCGTTTTTCATCCAGTTTTTTCAATTTGGCCAATTTCACCTGATAATTTGGTTCCGTTTTATAAGTTACATCCAAATTACGTTTCAAGTCCATCACATTACGTACGGTAGCCAGTGCAATGTTTTTCAAACAACGTCTCACCTCTCGCTGATACGCATACTTCCGCTGTTCATTGTTCTCCTTCAGGAAATAATCGATGTTATCATTCAAATGATTCAGATAATCTTGCACGAACGACACATTGATTTCCTCGTTTATTTGCAGAACCTCTTCGAAAAACTTCAAGTACAAGTCTTCCATTTCCAGGAAATCACCGCTTTCTCGCAGCACACCGTATTCAATAAGAAAACGAATACGCTCTTCCTTGTATTCAGTTAATTCAAGGGCATAATCATAACGGAATGAGAGCTGTTTACGTTTGTAAAACATTTCCTTGAGCAACACTTTTTCACGCTCAAACATTTTCACAAGTTCATCTATAGAACGGAATGTATTCATCGTATCAAATATAATGTCATTAAAGCAAAGGCGTTTTTAGCAAAGATAGGGATTATCCGGAAATCTCCACCAAATATCGTTATCTTTTCATAAGACGGGATGCGGTTCAGCATCGTCTTTTCTCAAAAGCGGGCTTCGGGTTTGACACTGCATTCACCTTTTTGTATCTTTGCGCCAAACTAGCTGCTACATGAAAAGTACGAAACAAGACATAAAACGCATGCAGTGGGAAAACGACCCACTTTACCGGCTGATAAGAACCATCAAGAATGTAATGGACCGATACTACCTCGACCCTCTCATTGGATTGCTTTTTCCAACGGCGGGCGACATTTTCTCTTCGGCCATGACACTGCCCTTTCTCACGGTGTCGCTGTTCAAAATCAAGTCCATTCCCCTCACCCTGGCCATCCTCTACAACATGCTGGTGGACATGATGCTGGGTATCATTCCGCTCTGGATTGGCGACCTGCTGGATATTTTCAGCCGTTCGTACGCGAAAAACTACCGGTTGATTGTGGGTTTCGTGGAAGGTGACAAAGAGGTGATTCAAGAGGTAAACCGCAAAGCCCTGCTGACAGCCGTGGGCATCCTGGTGCTGTGCGTAATTATCTACTGGGTGGCCAAACTGGCAGTCTACCTGACTACGGCGCTATGGACATGGATAAGCGGACTGTTTTAAGTATCCCGGAAAATACGTACCTTTACGCCAAAATCATTCATAATGGGAAAGAAAGAATACATGCAGGCCAACAAGGACTGGCTGGCCGAAAAGGCAAAGGAAGAGGGAGTGATGCCGCTCCCGAAGGGTATTTACTACAAGGTGCTGGCATCGGGCAAGAACGACGGCAAGCATCCCACACCGCGGAGCATCGTCACCGCGCACTACACGGGATGGACTATTAACGGCAAGAAGTTTGACAGCAGCCGCAGCGGTGCGCCCGTAGCCTTCCGCCTGAGCGACCTGATTGAGGGATGGATTATCGCCATGCAGCAAATGTGTGTGGGCGACAAATGGGAGGTGTACATTCCGTCGGAAATGGGATACGGCAAGTTCTCACAGCCCGGCATCCCCGGCGGCTCTACCCTGATTTTTGAGATTGAACTGTTCGGAATAGCCTGAGTGCAGGCTATTCCAATACTAAAAGGGTTATCGAATATTACTTATTCTCTGAGAAGTAGGCTTTGGCAAAATCACATTCTGTCTTCGAAAAACATTACACATTTCTGCACAACTTGCCAAGCAATTCTTTATCTTGCGCAATCATTTCATTCATCTCGATATGCGTGCACGCTTCCTCACGTAAAAGTCGCGCACTGGAAGACTGTTCCGACAGATTCCACGTAAGTAACACCACGTGAATCTTCAGCGATTTCAACTTCTTGACCAGCATTTCGTGGTCGGCATCTCCCGTAATCAGCACTACATAATCAAATTCGCGGAACACGGAAAGCTCATAGGCCTCCAAAGCAAACCACACATCTATCCCCTTTTCTACGACCGTAATATCTCCATCTCTCTGTACTTCCCGCAGGTGCTTGTAATGGAAAATTACATCATTTTCAATCAGACTGTCTTCAAACTTTCGCTCGGAAAACAACAGATGTTTGCTATTGGCATCATTCACCCGATAACGCCCCCGGAAATAATGGCTTTCTGTAATGTAACAATTGGTTATTTCCAACCCACTCCGACGCGCAATCTCCGCACGAATAAAATCAAACAAGGATTTGATTTTAATATTTAAAGACAATTGATCGGACAAGGCCTCATTTATCTTTGAAAAATAGCCCCCATCTATGAAAATACCGATTGATTTTGATTCTGTTATCATTGTTGTTATATGTTTTTGATAGTAATATCGCAAGGTAGGACATCTTTCAATAGCAGGCAACTGAAAATAAAAGAAAAATCGCAGACATGTATCTAAAACATATTTTTCATGCAGTTCCTTTAAATTCCTTTCTCTTCTTTGAAAAGATTATCAGAGCAACCTGATGGGCCTGCTTCTTCGAACAGCCGTTCCATCCTTTTCCAATGGGGTTACAAGCTCATAGTCCCCGGTGTCATCATTTAATTGCAAGATGACCAGCTGACCGTTTTTAGGCGAACGCATCTGTTCAAACTCTTCCACGGTGAGATGAAACCAGCGCATGACGAACAAGCGTATGGCCAGTGAATGGGTTATCAGCACACAATTTTGTGGATAATCTTCACGCAAGAAGTCACGATGAAGCGAACCTAAGAGGTCATTGATACGGTCGTACACATCCGTGCCGGCTTCTCCTCCCGGAAAGCGGAAGTAGAAAATGCCATAGTCCCTGCGCTCTTTCTTCAACTGTTGCAACTCGGCATATGTACGAAGGTATCCCCATTCCTGTTCACGCAGACGAGGCTCCTCGCTGTATTCAAACTGGTTTCTCGGGAAGCTGAGGGCTATGTTCTCAAAGGTGGAACGAGTACGCCAAAAGGGAGAGACATAAAAATACATGGACTCCTCGCCCACCAGTTCCTTCAACTTTTGTCCGGCTTCACGGGCCTGAGCTACTCCTTTTTCTGTCAGTTCGATGGTATAGTCCGGTTCCGTGGCAAACTTGCTTTCGTCGGTATTGGCATGGCATTCTCCATGACGTATAAGAATAATTCGATGTGGTTTCATAAAAGATTTTTTATTTTATCATTCTTTTTCATCTTTCTAAATATGTACGATGTATAAAATGCAATATAGAAATTTTTTCTTACATTTGACCATAAGATGTGATGAAACGATTCATATACATATTTATCATGCTGCTTTGGATGATTTCTTATGCCACGGCACAAGAGTCTCTTCCCTGCAGGGGAACCGCAACCACCGTATTGAACGTGCGTTCCGGACCCGGCATCAGCTATGCGCGCGTCGGACAGCTCAGTCGCGGACAGGAGGTCAATGTCATTCAGAAATCAAGCAACAACTGGGTACAGATTGAGTTCGGTTCACAAAGGGGATATGCCTACTCCAAATACCTGAAATTCTCTCCTTTGCCCCAAAAGGCAAACTCTCCGCCTGCCAAATCGTCTTCCGGTTCTTCCTCATGGAGTTTCTGGTCAATAGTATGGAACATCATTACCTGGGGACTAGGTATTTATTTGGGACTGGTGGTGCTGTACTGGCTGCTGAAAATACTCATTATCTCCTATTTCATCGTATCGGCCAGCCTTACCTTTACGTTCAGGCTGTTGAGTCTTCCTTTCTTCTTTCTCAATGCCCTGCAGCGATACCTGGCAAAGCCCTGGTTTATCTTCTTCAAGAAAAACCGTTTCAGCAACGCCACCAATGAGAACCTGCGTTTCATTTTCTATTTCCTGCAATTCCCGTTCTATGTCCTGCTGTTTCCATTGAGAATTGTCAATGCTGTCTTTTTCAATCTCCTGGTACATTGTTCCTTCGAAATGTTCAATTATGTGATGGAAGTAATTTTACCCTCAGAAGACAAGGAAGGGCATGACGATTTTATCCGATGGATTTTGTTCTTACCCTACAGAATCATCAAATACGTGGTATGGCATGGCTCGCTGACCATCATTGAAAGCGCGATATGGACGGTAATAGAAGTCTTTTTACCTACTCTGACCCTCTTTCACGGTACCTCCAATGACGCAGCCGAATCCATCGTAGCGTGCCCTAACCGGGGAAGCTACCGGGGACGGGATGTAGGCATCTGGCGCGTAGGCGGAGGAAATTATGCTGGAAACGGCATTTATTTTGCACCGGCACGCAGTACGGCCCGACATTATTCCGCAGGAGCCATCATCGTCTGTCGCGTAACACTGGGAAGTACGCTCGACCTTGGCATGGCGCCTTATCATGTGTATTATCAATGCGGGAAACCCAACGCACTGGAAGCCACCCGCTGGGGACTGGAGAATAATTATGTGACGGGAGAATGGTGGCGTCCCGACGAAGGATGGTGGGAATACTGCATGTACGACTGGCAGAACCGCTACAACTACAGCTGGCGCATACGTCCGCTTTATGTAATCGATCTTGATAGCGGCTACATACAGCGCATCCCTGGTGGCATGTGCCACTGGCTTTTCCGGAAAATGGTCATTATGGACCTGCTAAATTCCATGCTCGGCGATTAAAAAAATGCGGGGAACGGCTTGTCTACCATTCCCCGCATTTTCATATTGTTTACAGTGCAGCCTTCAGAATGGAAAGGATGTCCTGCTCGTTCAGTGGAGCAAACGTGCCCGGTGCGTCCAGCCCCTCATTCACGGCAATGTGGTGTGCCATTTCTTCCAGACGGGAATCGTCGATGCCTACCTCACGCAAAGTCATCGGCATGCCCAAGCTCTTGAAGAACTGTGCGGTACGTGCGATGGTCTGCTCGGCAATTTCCGACGGAGCCTGATCGGCAGCCAGTCCGAAGACGTTCACACCAAATTTCACGATGCGTTCCTGTGTGCGCTCGTTGAGCACGTGGCGCATCCAGTGTGGTGTAATGATGGCCAGACCTTCTCCATGCGTAATGTCATAATATCCCGACAAGGCATGTTCGATGCCGTGCATGGGCCAGGGAGAACCGCCGGTACCGAGAGCCAGCAGGCCGTTGCAGCCAAAGGTGCAGGCATACATGATTTCGGCACGTGCTTCGTAATCGTCCGGTTTCTCCAGTGCAATCGGAGCATATTGCATCAGGGTTTTTACCAGTGTTTCACAGAAACCGTCGGCCACGGAATTGGAGGCATGAGTGAAATACTGTTCCATCACATGGTTGATGGCATCGGCCACTCCTGCCACCGTGTGCTTGGCATTGACCGTAAAGGTGTAGGTCGGGTCAAGGAAAGAGCAGGCCGGGAACAGATGCGGATCAATGTAGGCCACCTTGTCGTTGGTCTCTGTGCGGGAAATGACTCCTCCGGCATCGTACTCACTGCCTGTAGCGGCCAGGGTAAGGATGTCCACAATAGGCAGTGCAGCCAGCGTAGGAGCCTTGCCGATAATCAAGTCCCAGGTCTCGCCGTCGTATTTGGCACCTCCGGCAATGGCTTTCGAACAGTCGAGTACCGAACCGCCACCCACAGAAAGAATCACGTCAATCTGCTGTTCCTTGCAGATGCGTACGCCTTCCACTACACTGGTAGAGTATTTGGGGTTCGGCTCGATACCACCCAGTTCAAAAATCTCAAAGTCTTTCAACAATTCTTTCACGCGGTCGTACAGGCCGATACGCTTAATGCTTCCGCCACCGTATGTCAACAGAATGCGACGTCCGAACGGGCGCATCACCTCTGGCAGTCCAGACACTACATCCCGGCCAAAAATCAGACGGGTCGGGGTTTGATAGTCAAAGTTCTTCATTGTTTGTTCCTTTTTGTCGTTTTAATTATGGATGTGGCAAAATTACGCAAAAGAAACCATAGACAATGATACAAATTACCGATGTTTCTACCCCAATGCTCGATTTTACATTTGTTTTATATCTGCCATTCTATAACACGGATATAGGTATTCCCGAGAATAAGTATTACATTTGCCCGAAAATAAAATTGACAGATGATGAAAGAAGAAGTGATAGAACTGGACACAGTGGATAAATACAACAAATTCTTCAAAGTGGAGACGTATCATCCCATGGTTACCGTGGTAGACCTTTCAAAGATTACTCAGCCTGCACAGCCATTTACCATAAATTATGGCATCTATGCCTTGTTTCTGAAAGATACGCTCTGCGGAGACATTACCTACGGCCGGCAGCCTTACGACTACCAGGAAGGAACCATTGTCTGTTTTGCACCGGGACAGGTGGCTTCCATCCACGCACAGGAAGGAACGCGTCCCACCGGATACGGACTGCTCTTCCATCCGGACTTGATTCATGGTACCCAACTGGGACACGATATCCGGAATTATTCTTTCTTCTCTTACGAAGCCCGCGAAGCCTTGCACCTCTCGGAAGAAGAACGGCACACGGTGATAGACTGCCTGCATAAAATCGATACGGAGCTGAGACGTCCTGCCGACAAGCACAGCCGGCGGCTGATTACGGCCAACATCGGACTGCTGCTGGATTACTGCATGCGTTTCTATGAGCGGCAGTTCACCACACGCGAAGCCTCCAACAAGGACATCATCGTACGCTTTGAGCAGCTGTTGGATGAGTACTTCGACGGCCAGACACCTCAGGAAGAAGGATTGCCTACGGTGAAATATTTTGCTGAACGGGTATTCCTCTCGCCCAACTATTTCGGCGACATGATCAGTAAGCAGACGGGAAAGACGGCTTCCGAATACATCCAGTCAAAGGTAATGGAAAGAGCCAAGGACATGCTGCTTTCTACCACCAAGCCCATGAGTGAGATTGCCTACAGCCTGGGCTTCCAGTATCCGCAGCACATGAGCCGCATGTTCAAGCGGCTGGTAGGTCACAGTCCCAATGAATACAGAACGCAGCAAAGGGGCTGAACCGTCTTTTTACTTGTTCTTCTGATTATCCTCCGCATACTTGGAAGGAGACACGCCAAACATATCCGTAAAATGCTTGCGGAACGTGGGCAGATCATTGAAGCCCACGCGCTCGGCTACCTCCGTGACCGGGAGACTGGTTTCCATCAGCAGGAATGCGGCCTGCGTCATGCGGATGTGGCGAATCAGTTCCACAGCCGACAGGTCGGTGTGCTGTTTCAGTTTGCGGTAGAGCGTAGCCTGACTCATGTGGAGTTCTCCGGCCAGCACTTTGACATTAAACTCGGGATTGCTGGCATGGCCCTCGATGCACGACAGCACCTGTTGCATGAACTCACTTTCGGTGCCTTCGGGTTTCTCTGCCGATACGGAAGAAGTATGTAGCAGCGTACGGGTGTAAATCTGCTTCAAGCGACGACGCATGTCGAGCAGATGGGCCACCTTGGCCAGCAGCACTTCCGGATTGAACGGTTTACGCACATAATCGTCGGCTCCACGATAAGAAGCTTCCACACTGTCCTTATCCTCTGCCTTGGCCGTGAGCAGCAGAATGGGAATGTGAGCCGTTTCCTTCCGCTTGCGCAACTCGGCACAGCAGGTAAAGCCGTCCATCACCGGCATCATTACATCCGACAGTACCAGGTCGGGCACTTGTTCTACGGCCACCTTCACTCCCTCTTCCCCGTTCTCCGCTTCCAGTACCCGATAGTATTTCTTCATCAGGTCGCGCAGGTAACGGCGCATGTCGGTATTGTCTTCTATGATAAGCACCGTCTGGCGGGCGGCGGTACGTTCTTCCTCCGTTTTCTGTGAGGTTTCTTCCGCTTCCGGCAACAGCATCAGGTCTGAGATATTTTCTCTTCCCTTTTCTTTATCATCCGCGTCCGGAGTTTCATCCCACGTGCAGTCGTCTTCTTCGAAATGCGATTTTCCTTCGGGCAGGTACACAGCGAACGATGTTCCTTTTCCCGGTTCACTCTCCACGTTCACTCGTCCGTGATGCATCTCCACGATGTGCTTCACGATTTTCAGTCCCACTCCCATGCGGGTAGAAACTGACGGATCTGCATCGCCGGTTACGAAAGGCTCAAAAATATGCTGCAGCAATCCGGCATCTATTCCTTTTCCGGTATCCGTCACCGAAATGCAGCAGAAAGGTTTCTGATCGAACTCCTTCCGTTCTACCGAGAGACTGATTTTTCCTCCTTCGGGTGTGTATTTAAAGGCATTCGAAATCAGATTCTGAATGACTGATGAAAGTTTCTCCCTGTCGGCCCATATCGTAATATACTCCGCCCCCTGCACCCATTCATACGTTATCCGGCGTTCAGCTGCCAGTGGCTGAAAACCTTCTGCCACATCCCTCATCAGGGATAGCACGTCCACTGCAGACAGACGCAGTTTCACCATACCGGCTTCTGCTTTCTGGATATACAGCAAACGGTCGGTCAGAGTATGCAGTCCTTCGGCATACTTAAACATGACGGACAGACGACTATAAAACGGATGTGCGGGTGTAATTTTTGAGAGCAGTTCACGTAGCGGAGACAAGATAAGGGTAAGCGGAGTGCGCAGTTCATGGGCTGCCATCGTGAAGAAAGCCTCACGCTCCTTGCGAAGTTCCACTTCCTTGTTACGCTCCATATTGACCGTAAACAGTTCATGTTCCAGACGCAGTTCGTATTGTATCCGCTTTTGCTTCAATCGCACGCGATGCAGGTAAATCAGCACGATACTAATCAGCCCAGCCGCCACAAGCAGACGGAACCAAAGAGTTTCACTCCAGTGAGGAGCAATCACCACCTTCAGGGTACTGACATCCCCTTCACTCTGGTCCTGGAAAATGGTCTTCACCTGGAAAGTATAGGTACCGGCCGGCAGACGGTCGTACGAGATTTTTTCTCCTTCATCGGCCATAATCCATTCCTCCTGATAAGGATACAGGCGGAAAAGGTATTTCTGGAGTTTGGTCAGATAGAGCAGATTGGTAAACAGCAGGGAGAAACTGCGGTTCTCATGCGTCAGGTGCAGTTCAGAGGTATAAAGGAGCGACTGGGGCAACACCACCTGCCCGTTGACCTTCTGCCCGATTTGTACGGGGGTGTGGTTCACTTCCAGGTCGGTAAAAATCACCCTTCCCTTTTCTTTCGGATAATTAAAGCGAAGGTCGGAAGGACGGAAATAGGTCAGCATACTGTGGTTTCCCCAGAAAAGAAAGTCCTTGCCGAAAAAGACGGAGCGGTTACTACCCGAAATGTAATAGTTATAAAATGACTGCAAGTGACGGCTCAAACGGGAAATGCCGGAGTTGGAACCTACCCAAAGAGAGTGATCGTTGTCTTCGGACAGTGTGGTCACGAAATTGCTGCACAGCCCCTGGGCGGTAGTATAACGGGTCAGGATACTGTCTCCTTCCGGCGAACAGGCCACCAGACCGCTTCCGGCGTATCCTGCCCACAGCTTCTTGTCTGTCCCATACAGCAGGGCACGGACTTCGATTTCCGTATCCGGCATACCGGCCCTGGCTTCGTATCCGGCATGTGTCCGCAGCACCTTGGTACCGCTCATCCACAGCCGAAGCAAGCCTCTTCCGGTTCCCAGCCATAAAGTCTGATTATCACCGGCCGCCAACGCACGTATATGGATATGATCCGGGATTTGCGGATTACTCCAGCCGATGTGCGTTGAAGTTCCCCGCTGAAAATCCACCCAGTACAGGCCGTCGCTGGTACCCGCCCAGCACTGTTCGTCCGAAACCATAAGCAGGCTCCATACCACTGGAGAAGGCTGTCCGAGAGTGCCAATCCGCATGTCATCCCATTTCCGGTCTTTTCCGTAACGAAGCACCCGTCCGTCCTGCGTACCGAACCAAAAACCTCCATTCTTGTCCGGCGAACTGCAAAGCACGGTTTTCAGGCCCGGAATGCCGGTATCAAACGATTCAAACGACAGCGAATGTGATACGTCAAAAGGCTGCGTGCTCCGCAACACTCCCTTGTGAAACGTAGCCAGCCAGACGTAACCATCTTCGTCCATCTGGATGCCACAGATTTCATTGGAACGGGTCTGTGCATACTGGTGATAAAACAGCTGGCGCAAGTCGGAAAACAGCACCCCTCCTCCTTCGGTGCCAATCCACAACAATCCTTCCTCGTCGTAATAGCCCGAAATCATGCGTGTCTCGAAATATTGTTTTCCGTTATGAATGAAAGACTGAAAATCGCGCAACTTGATTGCCCGTTCCGGCGTAAGACTCAACAAAGTATATCCGTCCCATGTAACGGCCAGGTACCGGGAATTCCCTATCGGGAGCAAACGAAAGACATCGTTATGCGACAGCTGCTCCCCCATTCTTTCTGAAATATACTGCCAGTGATGCAACTTTCCGTTTGTCAGGTCGTAACCATACAATCCGTCACCCACGGTAGGAATCCAGATGAACGAATCATCGTTCAGCAAAGAAGATACCCACCTGCCGGACGACAACTGCCCGTCACAGACTTTCTTCAACTGCCTTTGTCCGGGCGTAAAACGATAGACAGTTCCATTCCGGCTTGCACAATACAGCATCTTCCCGTCTTCTCCCATACACAGCACCACAAACGGATCACTTTGTGAATTGTTCACCACATGACGCACAGAGACAAACGCTGTGTCCTGCACAAAGGAGGACGGGAAATTCACTTCCGACAATTCACCGGAAGATACGCCCCAGCAACTGCCGTCAGAATCGGCCACAAAATCGGCGAACATCACAGGCTGTTTGCTCACCGAATCGCACACGGGAAGAAAGCGTTCGTATTTCTTGTCGAACAAGAACAGGTTCTGTTCCGAACGGAGAAGCAGGTAATCCGTATCCAGCGATACTACCCTGTCTATTCTCCGGTAAGAGATTCCCGGCATCCGGAACACTTTGAAGGTACGTCCGTCGTAACGGTTCAGTCCGCTGCCGGTTCCGAACCACATGAATCCCTCCGTATCCTTTGCCACGGAATGAATGTCATTGTCCGACAATCCGTCGTTCATGTTCAATACCTGAAAATCCTTCTCGGAAAGTGTCTGTGCACCCGCCGGAAGAAGCGAGAAAATACAAAGAAAAGATACAATGAGCAGGCAGTATATATTTTTCATTTCTCAGATTAAGCTATGTAATGGTTGCGCAAAGAAACAAAAATCTTGTCTAAAAAGTCAGAATACCGGTAAAAAAAACAGTTTTTACCCCCATAAAAACGCAGATAAGAAGAATACCGACTGTTAATGCAACGTTTACCCACTGCCCTTACACCATTTATTTCGGAGATTTGCAACAGGAAAACCTGAAAACTTGTTTAACCATCTATATATAAACTTTAATCTTAAAACCATGAGTCACATGAAAACACAATTCATCTCTCTGCTCATAGCTTTGCTGGCGGGACTATTACCACTGCAAGCGCAACAGGTGAGCATCTCCGGAATTGTTACAGACAAGAAACTGAATGAGCCCATCATCGGAGCTTCAGTAGTAGTTAAAGGTACAAGCAACGGTTGTATCACCGACCTGGACGGAAACTTCCAGCTGAACAACGTTGCCTCAGGAAGTACATTAGTAGTTTCCTACATCGGTTATCAAACCCAGGAAATCCCCGTACAAAAAGGAAAGACTTCTTATCAGGTCACTTTGTCGGAAGATACTCAGACACTCGATGAAGTGGTAGTAGTAGGTTTCGGTACACAGAAGAAAGTGAACCTGACCGGTGCCGTGGCCACAGTCGACACCAAGGCTTTGGAATCAAGACCTGTGTCACAAGTGGGACAGGCATTGCAGGGTACCGTGCCGGGACTAAACTTATCAACTGCTGACCTGGGTGGACAGCTCGGACAATCCATGAAAGTAAACATCCGTGGAACAGGAACAATCGGTACCGGTTCAAAGGGTGAACCTCTTATCTTGATTGACGGTATGGAAGGAAATATGAATACTCTGAACCCGGAAGATATTGAAAGCATCTCCGTACTGAAAGACGCTGCATCTTCTTCTATCTACGGTTCACGTGCTGCCTTCGGTGTAATCTTGATCACTACCAAGAAAGGTAAAGCTGGAAAAATGACCATCAACTACAACAACAGTTTCCGTTATTCCGGTCCGACCAACCTGCCGAATCAGCTCGATTCTTACCGCTTTGCCAACTTCTTCAACGAAGCAGCCGTAAACCAGGGTGATAAAATTATTTTCGACGAAGAAACTATCGGACGTATTCAGGACTACATGGCAGGTAAAATCACTACCACTACCATTCCTAACGGCAGCAACTGGCATTTCCATGAAAAAGCCAATGACAACGTCAACTGGTACAAAACACATTTCACCTGGGCCTGGAGTCAGGAACACAACCTCAGCATGAGCGGAGGAACCGAAAAACTACAATATTATGTATCGGGAAGTTATCTGAACCAGAACGGTAACCTGCGCTACGGTAATGATAACATGAAACGTTACAATCTGAGTGCAAAAATCAACACAAAAATTAATAAATATATTGATTTCAACCTGAGCACAAAATTCATCCGCTACGACCTTGACAACCCAATTTATCTGGAAGAAGGCGGCTTGCTGTATCATGACATTGCCCGTATGTGGCCGACAATGCCATTTAAAGATCCGAACGGACACTATATGCGCAACGGAAAGCTGGCACAGCTGACTGACGGCGGTCGTTCCAAAACACACAACGATGACATCTATCTGCAAGGACAGGTGATACTCCACCCGCTCAAGAACTGGAATATCTATGCAGAAGCTGGCATGCGCGTCATTAACCAGAACAAGCAAGTGAACCTGAACAAGATTTATGAATATGACATCAACGACAATCCTGTAGAACTGGCATTCAGCGGTAGCTATGCACCGGGAGCCACTTTTGCCCGCATGAACTACCTGAATAGCAACTTCTACACCACTTCTTTCTATACTGATTATACCCTCGAGAAGAATGACCATTACCTGAAAGTAATGCTGGGTATGAACACAGAAGAATACATTGTACGTTCTCTGTCGGCACAGCGCAGTGATGTCATTTCAGGACTGATTCCGGAAATCAGCGCTTCGGTAGGTGAAGATAAAATCAACAATGACGACAATAATCCTACCCAATACAGAAACTGGGCTACCGCCGGGTTCTTCGGACGTATCAACTACTCTTATAAAGAACGCTATTTGTTTGAAGCCAACCTCCGTTACGACGGTTCTTCACGTTTCCTTCGCGACCAGCGCTGGAACCTCTTCCCGTCATTCTCTTTCGGATGGAACATGGCACACGAATCATTCTTTGCTCCGCTGACCAAAGTTATCAATACGTTCAAACCACGTGTATCATGGGGTATGCTGGGTAACCAGAACACCGATGAGTTCTATCCGTTCTATCTGACACAAAATGTAGTAGCCAATGGCGGAAGCTGGCTGATGGGCGGTGTACGTCCTACTATTTCCGGTGTGCCAGGACTGGTCAGCAGTACACTTACCTGGGAAAAGATTTACAATACCAATATTGGTTTTGACTTCGGATTGCTTAACAACCGCTTGACAGGTTCATTTGAATATTTCATCCGCCGTACCAAAGGTATGGTAGGTCCTCCGGCTGAAATCGGTGCTGCACTGGGTACTACACTGCCTAATACCAATAATGCCGAACTGGAAAACAAGGGATGGGACTTGAACATCTCCTGGAGAGACCGTATCGGACAAGTAAACTACGATTTGGGCTTCAACCTTTCCGACAATCGTGCAAAAGTGAAAAAATATCCGAATGCATCAAAAGCTATCTATCAGGCCGACGGTGTAACCTATGCTTACTACGATGGAAAGACTATCGGTGAAATCTGGGGATATGAAACTCAGGGTATTGCACAGAGCGACCAGCAGATGCAGGAATGGCAGGCTGCAAACGATCAGAGCAAACTGGGTTCTCAGTGGGGCGCTGGTGATATCATGTACAAGGATTTGAACGGTGACAAAGTGGTTGACGATGGTTCCAAGACAGTAGACGACCACGGTGATTTGAGAGTTATCGGTAACAGCGAACCTCGTTTCAACTTTGGTCTTCACCTTGGTGCCGACTGGAAAGGCTTCGATGTACAGATGTTCTTCCAGGGTGTATTGAAACGCGATCTCTGGCTCAGCGGTCCGTTATTCTGGGGAGCTGACGGAGGAGAATGGCAGTCTGTAGGTTACGAAGAACACCTCGATTACTGGCGTCCGCAAAACACAACTTCTATCTTCGGTCCGAACGCAGATGCCTACTACCCGAAAGCTTATATCGGCGACAAAGGAGATAAAAACAAACTAACACAGACCGGTTACCTGCAAAACGGAGCTTACATGCGTATGAAGAACCTGCAAGTGGGTTACACCTTCCCGAAAGCATGGACCAGCAAAGTCAATATCGAAAAAGTACGCGTGTACTTCAGTGCAGAAAACCTGTTTACCATCAGCGGTATTGCTGATATGTTCGACCCTGAGGCCATTGCAGCCAACGGATGGTCCAGCGGAAAAACTTATCCGCTTTCACAGACCTTCTCATTCGGTATCAACGTGACACTCTAACCCTTAAACATTTGAACGAACCATGAAAAAAAATATATTATTCGCCATTGGAATGACAGCCCTGGCCTGCTCCTGCAACGATTTTCTGGACAGAGAGCCAATGGATGCAGTACCTGTAGAAAAATATTTGCTCAGTGAAAATGACCTGGCAGCCTATACGGCCAACCTATATAACTCACTGCCTTCGCATAAACCCGGAGTGTACGACATCGGTGTCTTCGCAACCGATAACAACAGTGACAACCAGGCAGCTTCCAACCCGGAAAAACTGTTCGTAAAAGGTGAAAACCGTGTAGCACAATCAGGAGGTGCCTGGAACTTCAGCGAAATCCGTTCGGCCAACTACTTCATCAACCGCGTACGTCCGTTGCTTGAAGCCGGTGAGCTAGGTGGCAATGAAGCCAACAACAAACATTATCTGGGTGAAGCCTATTTCTTCCGTGCATTCTATTATGCCAACAAGCTGGACTCACTGGGCGACTTCCCCATTATCAAGACAACCATTGCCGACAATTATGAAGCAGTAAAACAAGCCAGCCAGCGCCGTCCGCGCAACGAAGTGGCCCGCTTCATCATTGAAGACCTTGACTCAGCTTACTACTTTATGTCGAACACTCCTCCGGCCAGTAACCGTCTGACCAAGGATTGTGCAGCCTTGCTGAAGAGCCGTGTAGCCCTGTTCGAAGGTACATGGGAAAAATACCATAAAGGTACGGCACGCGTTCCGGGCGGACCGGGATGGCCAGGTGCACAGAAAGACTATCTAAAAAACTTTACCATCGACATTGATGCGGAAATCAGCTATTTTCTGAACGAGGCCAAAAAAGCCGCCCAGATTGTAGCCGATAACTATCCACTTTACAATGACTATCCGGCTTTGTTCAACAGCAACTCATTGAGTTCCATGCCCGAAGTCTTACTGTGGAGAGCTTACGATGCCAACCTGACACCAGCTGTGAACCACTTCGTAGTGGGCTATCTGCAACGTAACGGAGGCGGAAACAGTGGCTACACCCGCAGCATGATTAATACCTACCTGATGCAAAACGGACTTCCTATCTATGCTGCTGGTACAGATTACAAAGGCGACCGCACTTATCAGGATGTAGCAGAAGGACGTGACCCGCGTCTGACTTACAATACCCTGATGCCGGGCGACATGCTGACTGAAAAGGCTGCCATGACCGAAGCCATCATTGACGGAGCCGGATATTACTATCGTGCCCCGATTACAGAAATGGCTGAAAACCGCAGCACAACCGGTTATTCCATTAAGAAAGGTTTGAATACCGAGCCTTCACAAGGTCCTACCTTGCCGTCTACTACCGCATGTGTCATCTTCCGCGCAGCTGAAGCTTATCTTAACTACATGGAAGCAGACTATGAACTGAACCACTCGCTTGATGCGAAAAGTAAAGGATACTGGGAAGCCATCCGCAGACGTGCCGGTATGGATACCGACTACGAAAAGACTAACCGCAATACAGATTTGACGAAAGAAATCGACCTGGCACGCTACTCAGGCAATAATCTGGTAGACGTTACGCTCTACAATATCCGTCGTGAACGCCGCGTGGAACTGGCTGCCGAAGGATTCCGCCTGCGTGACCTCCGCCGCTGGTGTGCACTCGACAAGATGCAGAACTATCAGGTAGAAGGATTCAACCTGTGGGCAGAGAACTACAAGCGCTATGCCACTCCGGATGCCGGCATCAACGGACAGAATTTCGACAAAGCACTGACTGTTATCGACTTGAAAGAAGCCGGTACAGAAGGAGCCAACGTTTCTGCCAAGAGCGATGGAGACTACCTGCTTCCGTACCGTGTCATTTCCAGCAACATTGCCTATAACGGTTACAACTGGAACCCGAACCGTTACCTCTTCCCCATTGCTTTCGATCATTTCCGTCTGACAACCGAAGTGGAAGGTTCAGGTGACTATACTTCCTCTCCTATCTATCAGAATCCGGGATGGAAGATTGAAACAAACAGTTTGCCCGAAGGCGAATAATAATATCCCAACCTTGTAAACCCCAAAGGAGAAGTTCTTATGAAGATCACTTTTTCCCCTGTAATCTTCTTAAAAACTTCTCCTTTTCCGATTTTTCTCCTACCTTTACCTCCATTGATATGAAACTGACACTACTCGTTTATACCTCTGCCTTAGGCGCCGTGCTTCCGTTCTCGGCATGTTCCCGCCCGGAATCCAAGCCCTCACGTCCTAATCTGGTCTTCATCATGGCCGACCAGTTCAGGGGCGATGCCATGGGATGCATAGAAAAGGAACCCGTACAGACTCCGAACCTCGACCGCCTGGCTTCCGAAGGAATCCTCTTCACCGATGCCGTGAGCAGCTATCCGGTATCATCGCCCGCACGGGCCATGCTGATGACGGGGATGTATCCGGCAACCAACGGTGTGACGGGCAACTGCAACTCGCAGAATACCCCCTACGGCGTGGAGCTTTCGAAAGAGGCTGTATGCTGGAGCGACGTGCTGAAGGAAGAAGGATATCGCACGGCCTACATCGGCAAGTGGCATCTCGATGCCCCGTACCGCCCCTACGTGGATACGTACAACAACAAGGGAGAAGTGGCCTGGAACGAATGGTGTCCGCCTGAACGTCGCCACGGGTTCGACAAATGGATTGCTTACGGCACGTACGACAATCACCTGAAACCGATGTACTGGGATACGAAATCCGGACGGGAGGAGTTCTACTACGTCAACCAGTGGGGACCAGCCTACGAGGCCGACCGCGCCATCGAGTTCATCCGTACGGAAGGCACAAAAACCGACCCTCCCTTTGCCATGGTGGTGTCTATGAATCCCCCACATACGGGCTACGAACTGGTGCCCGAAACCTACAAACGGCTGTACGACTCGCTCGATGTGGAAGCACTGGCCCGACAGTTGCCCTACATTCCGGAAAAGGGCACTCCTGAAGGCGACTACTTCCGCGAAAACATCCGCAACTACTACGCCTGCATCACCGGAGTGGACGAACATGTGGGACGCATCGTCCAGGCCCTGAAAGACTGCGGTGTGTACGACAATACCCTCATCGTCTTCACCTCCGACCACGGCGTCTGCATGGGCGGACACGGAGTAGAAGGCAAGAACGTGTTCTACGAAGAATCCATGCGCATCCCCATGATTTGCTGCTGGAAGGACAAGCTGCATCCGCAGAAGAGTGACCTGCCCATGGCGTTTGCCGACCTGTATCCCACCCTGCTCTCGCTCATGGGAATGGAAGCACAGATACCGGCATCCGTACAGACACACAACTGGGGGCCACTGTTGCTAAACGAGGAAATACAAACGCCTGAGGAGGCTTTCCAGCCTTATTACTTCTGCGTGCCTTCGGATTCTACTTCCGGCCGACGCGGCATCCGCACCGCACGCTACACGTATGTGACAGAGGTGGAAGAAGGCCAGCCCACGCACGTATGGCTGTATGACCGGCTTCACGACCCGAGCCAGCTGCACAACCTTGCGGAAAGCCAGCCGGCTCTTTGTGATTCACTGAAACGAACTCTTTCTTCATGGCTCGAACAGACCCATGACCCATTTGAAAAATACTTGAAACCATGAATATGAAAAAGACATTACTGACACTACTGACACTGTTCGCCCTCTGCGCGACCACTACCGCAGCCCGTAATACCGACTACGAAGGTCCCCGCCCGGCTCCTCACCAGCTTAAATGGCACGAAGCCGACCTGGGCGTGGTGTTCCACTACGACCTGCACGTATTCGACGGACTGGTGTACGGACAGGGTAACAACCGCATCAACCCGATTGAGGACTATAACATTTTCCATCCCGACCAGCTCAACACCGACCAGTGGATTCAGTCGGCCAAGGCTGCCGGAGCCAAGTTTGCCATCCTCACTGCCACCCACGAAACCGGCTTCGGACTGTGGCAGAGCGACGTGAATCCTTACTGCATGAAGGCCCTGAAATGGCGCGACGGAAAGGGTGACATCGTGCGCGACTTCGTGAACTCCTGCCGCAAGTACGGTGTGCAGCCGGGCATCTACATCGGCATCCGCTGGAACTCCCTGCTGGGTATCCACAACTTCAAGGCAGAAGGCGAAGGCGAGTTTGCCCGCAACCGCCAGGAGTGGTACAAGCGCCTGTGCGAAAAGATGGTGACGGAACTCTGCACCCGCTACGGCGAACTCTTCATGATTTGGTTTGACGGCGGTGCCGACGACCCGAAAGGAATGGGTCCCGATGTAGAACCCATCGTGAACAAGTACCAGCCCAACTGCCTGTTCTATCACAACGTGAACCGTGCCGACCTGCGCTGGGGCGGTTCAGAAAGCGGTACCGTAGGCTACCCCTGCTGGTCGAGCTTCCCCTACCCGTACAGTCACAGCAACGCCACTGACGGAGTGACCGACCACAACAAGCTGCTGGCACACGGCGATCCCAACGGCAAGTTCTGGGTGCCTGCCATGGCCGACACACCTCTGCGCGGATACAACGGACGCCACGAATGGTTCTGGGAACCGGGTGATGACAACAAGGCCGTCTATCCGTTAGCCAACCTGATGGAAATGTACGAAAAGTCAGTCGGCCGCAATGCCACGCTGATGGTGGGACTTACCCCGAATCCCGACGGATTGATTCCGGAAGGTGACGTGCGCCGCCTGCAGGAATGGGGTGCCGAAATCCACCGCCGTTTCGGCCAGCCGCTAGCAAAAACTTCAGCCACCGGCAAGAAGAAAGTATCGCTCTCGCTCGGCAAGGCACAGCCCGTCAACTATTACCAGATTCAGGAAGACATTACCGGCGGTGAACGCATCCGTGCCTATCGGATAGAAGCCCAGGTGAACGGCAAGTGGACTACCGTGGCCAAAGGTACTTCCGTGGGGCACAAGCGCATTGAATCCTTCCCTGCCGTAGAGGCTAAATCCTTCCGTCTGGTAGTAGAAGAATGCACGGCTGAGCCCCTCATCCGAAACTTTAGTGTTTATCACGTAAATCCTTAATCTAAAGAAAGATATTATGAACAAAAATCTTTTAGCACTTCTGGGGATAGCCCCTGTGCTCACCCCGTTGCATACCCTGGCTAACGACCGTCCCGACCCACGTCCGAACATCATTTTCTTCCTGGTGGACGACATGGGATGGCAGGACACTTCACTGCCTTTCTGGACAGAGAAAACCATGTACAACGAACGTTACGAAACCCCTAACATGGAGCGTCTGGCCCGTCAGGGAATGATGTTCACGCAGGCCTACGCCTCCAGCATCAGCTCGCCCACCCGCTGCAGTCTGATGACCGGAGCCAATGCGGCCCGCCACCGGGTGACCAACTGGACCTTGCAGAAGAACAAGACCACCGATGCCCAAAGCGAGGTGCTGCAACTTCCCGACTGGAACTACAACGGCATTGCGCAGGTGGAAGGTACAAACCACACCTTCGTGGCCAAGTCGTTCGTGCAATACCTGAAAGACAGCGGCTACCACACCATCCACTGCGGAAAGGCACACTGGGGAGCCATCGACACTCCGGGAGAGAATCCCTGCCACTTCGGCTTTGAAACGAACATTGCCGGCCATGCAGCAGGCGGACTGGCTACCTACCTGAGTGAACTGAACTACGGACACGACGAGAAAGGCAACCCCACCTCGCTCATGTCAATTCCGGGACTGGAGAAATACTGGAAAACAGGTACCTTCGTCACCGAGGCCCTGACACAGGAAGCCCTGAAAGCCCTCGACAAGGCCAAGGAATACAACCAGCCGTTCTACCTCTACATGGCTCACTATGCCATCCACATCCCTATCGACAAGGATATGCGTTTCTATGACAAGTACAAGAAGAAAGGCATGTCGGACAAGGAAGCGGCCTACGCCTCCCTCATCGAAGGCATGGACAAGAGTCTGGGCGACATCATGGACTGGCTGGAAAAGAACGGAGAAGCCGACAATACCATCATCCTGTTCTGTGGTGACAACGGAGGATATGCCACCGGTAAGGAATGGAGAGATGAACCGCTCTACACACAGAATGCACCGCTTACCTGCGGAAAAGGCTCGGCCTACGAAGGCGGTATCCGCGAACCGATGATTGTGAGCTGGCCGGGCGTAGCTCAACCCAATACCCGCTGCGACAAGTATGTCATCGTGGAAGACTATTTCCCCAGCATCCTCGAAATGGCCGGCATTACCGACTGGAAGGCACCGCAGACCGTGGACGGCGTAAGCTTCGTGCCCCTGCTCAAGCAGACCGGCGACCCGTCGGAAGGCAGAAGCCTTTACTGGAACTGTCCGAACCTGTGGGGCGAACAAGGCCCGGGCATCGGCGCAACCTGCACCGTACGTCAGGGAAAATGGAAGCTGATTTATTTTTACGAAACGGGCAAGAAGGAACTGTATGACATTCCGGCCGACATCAGCGAGAAGCACAACCTAGCCGAACGCTATCCGGACGTAGTAAAATCCCTCTCGGCCAACCTCGGCGAGTTCCTCCGCAGCTCCGGTGCACAGCGCCCATCGTTCAAAAAGACCGGAAAACCGTGCCCCTGGCCGGACGAAATCTGACCCTCGAAAAACGCCTTTGCGTTTCAATGATAACGCAAGGACGTTTTACTGAAAACTCCTTTACGTTTTATTTCAAGCGTAAAGGAGTTTTTTTTCGGAGTATAAACTCCGTATTTTTCAATGGTTCTCACCACATCGTAACTCCCAGCAAGCTACAGCCGAAGCAGCTGCCACATTGAGCGAATCTACCCCGTGTGCCATAGGAATACGCACCACATAGTCTGCTCCCTCGATGGCTGCTTCCGGCAGTCCGTCGCCTTCGGTACCCATCACCAGGGCCAGTCGTAGTTCCTCCTTCAGCGGCGGATAATCCAGTGGTACGGAACGGTCGGTCAGCGCCATGGCTGCCGTACGGAAACCTAATTCTTTCAATCGCTCCAGCGGACGGTCTACCCACGTCCAGGGCACCAGAAACACCGACCCCATCGACACGCGTACCGCCCGACGGTTCAGCGGATCGCACGAATCCGTGGTCAACAGTACGGCATCGATACCCAGTGCGGCTGCCGAACGGAAGATGGCCCCGATGTTGGTGGTATCCACCACCCCATGAATAACCACTACCCTGCGTGCTCCACGGCATACTTCTTCCACCGGACGCGGAGCCGGACGCCGCACGGCACACAGCACACCCCGCGTCAGCGTATAACCGGTGAGTCGGGCCAACAGTTCCCGGTCGCCCGTATAGACCGGCAGATGCGCCATGCGCTGCACAATGTCCTCCGCATCGCCCGTAAGATGCTTCCGCTCACAGAGCAAGGACACGGGTTCATAGCCGGCCTCCAGCGCCACCCGAATCACTTTCGGGCTTTCGGCGATAAAGATGCCCCGCTGCGGGTCAATGCGGTTGCGCAACTGGGCTTCGGTCAGGGTGCTGAACACTTCCACTCCGGGATGCTCCAGCGAGGTGATTTCGATAACGGGCATAACGTAGACTTTTTTGAATGAACCGCAAAGTTACGACATCTGCCGCACATTCCAAGAATCACCCCACGGGAAAATCAGGTATCCCATTCACTCGGCTGCCGTATCGAGCAACGGAGCTTCCTCTTCCTCCGGTCCACGAGGTCCCAGCCCCGGTCTCTCACCTTCCGGCATCGGAGGCAATACCTGCGGCTGCGGTTTCACGGTCTGCCAGGTGGCATACTGTTCTTCGGTGAGAATCTTACGGATTTTCTTCTCCCGCTTTTCCTGCTCCTTCTGCATCTTCTCGGCATGCTCCTTCATCCGTTCTTCCGGACTCATGCCTTCCGGAAATCCTCCCATTCCGGGGAATCCTCCACCCTGCGGTGGCATTCCACCTCCCATCGGAGGGCGTCCTCCCCCCATCGGGGGCCTTCCAGCCATGGGAGGCAGTCCGTTCATTCCTCCCGGGTGACGCTGCATCATGGCTTCCACTTTTTCCTTTTCTTCCTTCAGGAACAACTTGTAAATCTTCTTGTACTGCTTCTCCGTCAGGTTCAGTGCCTTATCCATCTCGTCGGTCCGTCGCTGAGCCGCCTTCTCCGGATTGGGCACTTCCTTCTTCTGCACTTTCTCCTGCGGGTCATCGTAGCGGACGTTCGCACTTGCACTCAAAGGTGCACACATCAAGGCCATTCCGCAGGCCATCCACACAATTTTCTTCATCTTACTTACAATTTAAATGAAAACTAATCGGAAACAAATGTAGAAGTCACCTGCAATTTTAAAAAATAGAATCCACCAAATGCGGTTTTCTGTCTACCAATTGGAAAGAAATCTCGTATCTTTGCCCTCTGTTTAACCAATCACACACGCTTTTATGGAAAAAGAAACAATACCAACCTGTGTGGACTGCGGCACACAGAACTGCAAATACAAGGACCGCACCTATCCTGATTTCTGTCCCACGGAAAATCTGAAGGAGGAAGACCGCCAGTGGGCACTGGAGCGTTACGACGAGGGACGCAACCGCGAGATTATGATTGCCAGTGCGGAAGTAGAATACGAAGGCTACTGCCAGTGGACCCGCGTGCAGGAAATCATGGAATTTGCCCGGAAAATCGGTGCGCACCGCATCGGCATTGCCAACTGCATCGGCCTCATCCGTGAAGCCCGTATCTTTGCCCGTATCCTCCGTGCCAACGGCTTCGAGGCTTACTCGGTCATCTGCAAGGTAGCCGGTCAGCCCAAAACGTCGATGGGTATCCCCGCACAATGTGAAAGCATCGGTGCCGCCATGTGCAACCCGATTCTGCAAGCCCGTCTGCTGAACGAAGCACATACCGACCTGAACGTGGTCATCGGTCTCTGCGTGGGGCACGACAGCCTGTTCTACAAATACTCGGATGCCTACGTCACCACCCTCGTGACCAAGGACCGTGTGACGGGTAATAACCCGACAGTAGTACTGTATACGGCGGATTCTTATTACCGGAAGAAGTTTTTTGGAGGGAAATAAAAGACTCTGACTAATGGTATATAAAAAAGGGAAGCAGCACATCGATACGCCGCTTCCCCTTTTTTATAATATTCTATTTCAATCACGCAACAATCCACCGCTCAATGCTTCGTGTCTCGTCACTGAAGTTTACTCCCACCTTTATCACCTTCCGGCTATCGGAAGCAAAGGCAGAGGCATAGCCCTTCTCCTCTATCTGCTGCATGGCTTCTTCAGCGGTACCGTTCAACTTAAACTCCATCACGTAGATGTAATTGGATGTCTTGAGCACTAAATCTACCCGACCACGCGATGTGCGGTATTCCACCTCGGTGTGGAAGCCCATCAGCTTGAACACGATGTAAAGAATGTTCTGGTAATGTACCTCACGATCACGGGCCAGTTCATAAGGAGTATCATCGAAGAAAGTCTGCAAACGACTCAGGAAACCATCCACATCACCCTTGCGAACCTCACCCACAAAGCACTGGATTTCATAAGGAGACTTGCTGATGCTTACAGACGCATAGTGAGGAAGCAAGAAACGGAGAAACCCCTGCTCCACCTCACGGTTCGGGAAACCGAGGGTATAGTTCTCAAACTCCGCGTTATAGTCCTTGATGGTCAGATAACCGCTTTGATAGATGACCGGTACCGGATCGGTAGAAGCCGCATCGATGGAATCCAGCACCGGACCGCTGGTTACGATGTGTTCAATCTCTTCCACCGGATAATGATGAAGTTTCATCAGTTCTACCAGGTAAGTCGGGGTACCCGTCTCAAACCAATAGCTGCCTATCTGTTTCTTAGCAAAGGTATTCAGCAGGCTGAAAGGATTGTACATGCCTACCGACTTATAGCAGAAATGATAACCGTCGTAGTTTTCCTTCAGCAGTTCACAAGCTTTGGCATAATCCACGTCCAGTGCATCGGCAAGGGCATGAATGTCCTCGTCAAAATACTGATGAAGTTCAGCATCACTGATACCGCAGAGTTCAGCATAGCGATTGTCCATGGAGATGTCCATCAGGTTATTCAAATCACTGAACACACTCACCTTGCTGAACTTCGTCACGCCCGTCAGCATAGCAAAATGAATGGAGCCGTCGCACGACTTGAGCGCGCCATAGAATGCTTTGAGCGTATTACGGAATTTTGTCTGCAGTTCCGGATTCGTGATGGCCTGAAGCATGGGCTTGTCGTACTCATCTATCAGAATCACCACCTTTTGTCCCATTTTCTTCGCAGCCCGACGAATAACTCCTTCGAAACGGGTCGCCACGGAATACTCATCCGGGTTATGGCCATACTCTGCTTCCCACTGCTTCAGCGTCAGTTCCAGCTTGTTTTCCAGACTTGCTTCCGTATCATACTTTTCCGTATTCAAATCCATGTGAAGCACCGGATGCACCGTCCAATCCTTTTCCAGACTTTCCATGGCAAGCCCTTTGAACAGCTCACGCTTTCCCAGGAAATAAGCCTCCAATGTAGAAATCATCAGACTCTTACCGAACCGTCGGGGACGGCTCAGGAAATAATACTTCCCTGTCTGTACCAGATTATATAAAAGCAAAGTCTTGTCTACATAAATATATCCCCTGCTGCGGAGATCTTCGAAATTCTGTATGCCTACCGGATAAAGTCTGTTCATGGCCGTATCGTTTTAATCCTTTCGTACACACAAAGGTAAGATTTATCTGCCGCAATTCCTAATCTGGCAGGCTGAAATCAAGGCGGCAATAGATTCCGGATGAGATTTATAGTCCCAAACAAAAAATTCCTTACCTTTGGACTAAACAACATAATATGCCATAAAACTTAAACTCTATAGTATATGAAAGCCAAACACATCGCATTCCTTTCACTCAGTGTGCTTGCAGGAACATTTGCCTCATGCACCGGCTCACACGAAATAAAGATTACAGGCTCGGTAAAAAATTTAGACGGAGGCACAATTATCTATCAGAAATCCATCGACGGAATGTTTAATTCGCAATCTCAGGATACACTGAAGCTGAATACGGACAGCACGTTCAGTCTCACACTCCCCAGCAACGGATACGAACAGATACGCCTGTTCCTGTGGGGAAAGCGTTATTTAGGTTCCTTCATTGCTGACGGCGGTAACTATCGCCTGCAAATTGATGCCGCAGCCACGCATCCCATCTCCATTCTGGAAGGCAAGAATGAAAAAAACATGGAGGTATCAAGACTAATGGATGAACTGGGCCAAGACGTGTTTGATGTGCTTTCAAGAAAAGGCGACAAGTGGGGTATTACCCAAGATACCATAGCTACTTCAGTCAGCAAAAAGTTGCAAGATGCGGTATTAGCCTTAGATGAGAAGATGAAAGGTGTGGATGAGGATTTATATGAAAAAGCCTGCCAAAATACACGCATACAGACGATGTGGGCCTTCCAGAACCAGCTTTTCGGCATTGCCTACCGCTATTCTGAAGCCACCAAGCAAAGCTGGCTCAAGGAATGGGAAAAGATGATGGAATTCTGTCGGATAAATCACCCGGCCAGCACTTTCTCGCCCGCTTTCCATGAAGTAGTCTATAACAATGCCGGCATTACTTACTACACTAAAAAAGAACCGGTAGACGAAGACTTGAAGAAAAATCCCAATAAGTTGATTTTCTATTACATTGAAAAGAACCTTACGGGTCAGGCACAGGAATCGGCCATGGCACTGCTTTTCCTGAGGGACGCAAACGAGGAAAAATACGACCCAGAAATACTTCCGCTGGAAGAACGATTCAAGCAACTGTATCCACATAGCAAATGGCAGCCGCTGATAAATGAGGCCATTGCCAAGAACAAGGCGTTCAATCAAGCTAAAATACCCGACTACATCCACTTCCCTAATATAGACAACGCCAAGACATTCAAAGACATTACCGACTTATATAAAGGAAAGGTTATTTTCATGGATATATGGGCAACTTGGTGCGGTCCCTGTCGTGCTTCTTTCGCCTATGTAAAACCTTTACAGGAGTATGCCAAAGCGAACGACATCGTACTGCTGTATCTCTCCATCGACCGCCTGGAAGAAGATGCCAAATGGCGCAAGATGGCATCACATTATGACCTGATGGGCGAGCATGTACGCGTGCAGGAAGCGTTTAAGGATGAAATATACACAACCTTCGGCAACGCACAAAAAGCACTTTCCATTCCTCGTTGCGTGATTATCGGGAAGGATGGAGAAATCAAATTCAAATCGGCAGCTTCTCCAGAAGATATGGAAAAACTAAAATCTCAATTGAAAGAGGCAGCGCAGACAGGAGCATAACCCCTATTGCTACTGAAACTCCTAATGCATAGAAAAAGAGGCTGTCTCAAAATGTACTGCACCCCAAAAGTTTTGTGTCTAACTTTTGGGGTGCAGTACATTTTGAGACAGCCTCCTATATTTTACTTCAATGCTTTCCCATCGGAGAAGGCATTACCCACCTTCTCTCCTATCACCAGATAGTGATGATGAATCGGGTCATACGTAATCGGTTTCAGACGGGCAGGGTCAATCTGTCCGTTTTCATCCAAAATCTCTTCTGCTGCCGACACGTTGACAATACGGCCTACCAGATGATTGCTCTCCTGATCGTATGAAACCAGCTCACATTCCAGTGTCATGAGTAGTTCCTCAATGACCGGCGCATTCACAAACTCCGATTTTACGGCATGGAAACCGGCTTTGGCAAATTTATCCGGCTCTTTCTTTCCCGAGACAAGCCCTACATAATCGCAGGCTGCCACATGGTCGGCTGTAGCCATGCTCACGGTAAAGGCTTTCGTGCCCAGAATATTCTGGGTCGTCTTGTGTCCTTCGGCCAGGCAGATGCCCACCATGTCATCCGTATAGATTCCTCCCCACGCCGCATTCATGGCGTTGGGGTTTCCATTCTCGTCGTACGCTGCCACAATAAATACGGGCATCGGGTACAACCATGTTTTTACTCCAAAATTCTTTCGCATAGTCTGTATATTTTAAAACAACATTTATTCAGATTCTCATTATTCCCATAATTTCTGCCAGCAATTTTCTGAATCATGATCCAAACTGCAAACGTAGGCAGAATGTAATGGCGTTTCTGACTCTCCTTCCCCTTTCAACCACTTCAGTTTCAAGTTTACAGTACAATTATCCGATAATTCTTTTGTCCTTTTCCAATCGTTGAGGTACCATTCATTACTAGTAAGAATCAAGTCAGCTACTTCCTGTCGCGAAAGGATAAAGTAATAAAATTCCATATCAAGCCCTTCGCCGATAACCTGAACGAATACCCATGGTCCTTTAATCTTTTCCAACAAGGTATCCACCTTCTGAATCGTACATCCTACATTAAAATTAGGATTCTGCCCCAGTTGAGTCTTGACCTGAACAAGGGATATTTCATCTGTTTCGGGATTTATGCACACCAAATCTATGGATTCAAAATTCGTAATAGAAGCATTAGCATTCAACACATTCCATCCCTGTTGCATCAATTTCACTGAAACCATCTGTTCTCCAATGGCTCCTATTAAAGATTTCTTCATAATTCCTTTTCAGATTCTCAGTACAAATACCTGTCCCGCAAATATTCTTTCCACTTTCTGTCTTTCTCGCAAGAGAAAAACACATAATGTCCCATTGCTTCAAACAGTCGCTCATAAGTAAGAGGAAGAAAGGTGCTCTGGCCTTTCTCTGTCAACAAACGCTCGTATTCAGGAAGCACCTTCTCATAGTGTTTGTTCCCGGAAGGATACAAATGCACCGACAAGAAATGTTGGATGTCTGAATGCTGTAGCATCGACATGCCAAGCATGTGATTACGCCACAACTGACGGTAATCATCTTCTATCAGAATCTTTGGAAAAGCCTCTTCGTCAGTAGCAGCCAAAACCGTATGATAGCATCCGCTCTGAAGAGTAACACGAAGGTATTCTTCGCTTAATTTTTCTCGAGTATGTTTGTATTCAGACGAGCCAAACTGCAACTTATAAGCCATTTCCGTGTATTTTACTTCTATACCGATTCCACAGAAAGCATCCGAATTATCCTTGTACGCAATATAACAGTCAAACGAGGTACCGTCATTCAAATAGCGCCATCCATCTGTAGTGTCTGCAGAAGAAGGAGCATATTCAACCCGGATACAGGTCACCTCCTTCACTTCCAGCCCTGTCAGTTCCCTCAAGAGTTCACCACACGCTTCTTTCGCACGAGAAGTAAGTCCCATCGGGAAAAACAAGTTCCACGGAATATGTTCACTACGGAGTAAGTTAGCCCATAACGGCTGTCTGTACGCCCCTATGGCAGACAAGATTTCTTTCCGGAAACCTTCGTAGAAATTCAATCCTTTCCGGGCATCCTTTTCCTGAAGCACATTGCCATAATAGTTCTTCGTACCATCCTGCCTGTTCAATGAATTGGCCTCACATCCCACCTGCAAACAATTCCGACGGAAATCAGATTGTTTGGTCCGAGCAATACGCTGCCAGTCCGTGTCTCCTGCATAAAGCTCGACTTTTTCAGTTATCGCCACCTTAATCACCCCATCCAGACGATTCTCGAAAATGCGGTAAGCTTCTTCTATCTCATTAAGCGGGAAGCGGTGTGTAATGAGTGGCGTAGTGTCAATCTTTCCTTCTGCTATCAGCCGGAGAATTTCGGCACAATCGCAACCGTCTACCCCGCCTGTCTTGAAGGTAAGGTTCTTGCCGTACATGTCGGGCAAGGGAAGCACCTGCGGACGATCGTACAAAGCCACGACGGTCACAATGGCATTCGGACGAGCGCACTCCCAAGCCAGCTGGAAGGTATCATCGGCTCCGGCCACTTCAATGACTACATCGGCTCCTCCATGCGCGCTGTGAGCTTTCACAAACTCCTGACACTGTTCCGGCGTAGTGACCAGTACCTCGGGATAATGGGTCTGCACGAAACGGATACGCTCTTCTGATTTCTCACATACAATGAGACGACGCGGATGTTTCAGCCGGGCACAGAGCAACGTACAGATTCCTGTAGGTCCGGCTCCAATCAGCAGCACCGTATCTTCGGGCGTAATTTCCGAGATACGGGCAGCCCAAAAGCCAGTGGCCAGGATGTCGCCCACGAAAAGTGCCTGCTCGTCCGTCACTCCGTCGGGAATACGGTTCAGTCCTTGGTCAGCATGCGGTACCCGCACGTATTCCGCTTGTCCCCCATCGATACGGCAACCCAGTGCCCATCCTCCGTCGGGGTCCTCACAATTGTTTACATATCCGTGCTGACAGAAAAAACATTCCCCACAGAAGGTCTCCACGTTGACCGTCACCCGGTCACCCGGCTTCACGGTAGTGACCTCCGCTCCTACTTGTTCCACGATGCCCACCATCTCATGCCCCACCGTAATACCCGGTACAGCACGCGGCACACTGCCGTGCTTGATGTGTAAATCGCTGGTGCAGATACTTCCCAACGTGACGCGCACCAGGGCGTCTTTCGGGTCTTTCAGTTCGGGCACAGGCTTCTCTATCAGTGAGAAACGGCCGTGCTCCATATACGTATAAGCTAACATATTCTTCTGTATTAATCGATTACTTCTATCAGGAAACTCACCGGACGGAAACCGTCGTTGCACGAAATCATAGCCGAACGTTCGTTCTTCATCCAGCCGTCATAAAAATTGCTTCCCCCATGAGCCAGTGCCATCACGAAAGGCGACATGCTCTGCCATGCACTCTCACAAAGTCCCTCAGGCTTCTCCCAGCCATTAGCAATGAACACCTGCCCTTCTTCCATGTCACACGCATGTTCGATGGGATTCTCATACTTCTCCATTAAATCCCGGTAACACGCCTTTCGCATTACGGTTATTCGGATTTTCTTCATGCCTTTTCCTCCTTTCACTCATAAAAATACGCCTTCAGCACTTCTCCGAACACCTCTCCCGGTGCAATCTTATCAAACAGCTTCATCGAAGTATGCAGTTTCAATACATCCACCTCCGACCCCATCAGTTCCCGCACCGTACGATGGCCACGATGACCTAACAAGGCATGGGAGATTTCCCGCAGGCGGACACCCAATACAGGATGTGCCAGATAAGCCCGGGCCTCTTCTTCCCCGTCCAGTCCATAAAACTCCGAGTTGTAACTATAGCCCAGCCCCTTCTGCTGAGGGAAGATATACCAAATCCAATGGCTGCGCTTACCTCCATTTCTGATTTCCTTCAATGCCACAGGATACACGCCTTCCTGCGCATCCAGAAACCGTTGCAGATTAAACTTCGTGTGCGACATATTCCTTCATTTTTTATCTTTACTCAAATGTAAGGATAATCCCTTAATGAGCCAACGGTCGCGAGGAGAATTATTTTTGCCACAAGAACGATTTTCCTCCCTAATTCTTCGTTAATTAAAGAGTTATGCTTATATTTGTTCCGAAAATGCGCACAAGGCGGTTTTCATCGCACATTGATTTAGATACAACAAATGATCGTTAAAGATGTCACACACAAAGTTTTCGTTACGTTCCGCTGAGGTCCTGACCGGATTTTTCTCAGCATAGGAATCGAATGAATTATTGCTTCCGACAAGGAGGCCGGGATTGTTGTGCTCTTTGACGTACTAGCCGCGCACCTCTCTTTCGATGGGGAAACGAGAGGGAATTTACGCTGCTACGGACCTTCAGTGTCCGTAAGCTTCTATCTTTATCTATTTCTATTTTCTCATTTTAAAATTCGTTTGTTGTATATGAAAAATGTTATGTTACGTGCTACACGCACCTTTATTGAAGATCTCTGTGCTCCCGAATATGCTCACAACCACCTCGCCGTGGAAATCTCTCATCCCGATGGTTTTACCGATGCCCAGGAACTTTCTATCCGGGTGTATTCCTGCGAATACCGCCTGTTGGGCTGTGATACCCGTTCACTGAAAGGGAAAAAGTCCCGAAAAGTACGGTTCGACATCCTCTCTGAAGAAGAATGGGAAGCCGGACTCTACCGTATCTATGTCTACCGCAACGGACGCCCGGTGGGATGGACACTCTTAGAACTCTATTCCGGCTACGAATGCTGGGACAAGACCGAGGTGGAGGATTTCCAGACCCGCCCTGAAGAAAAATACTTTGCCGAGACCTTCTGTTTCCTGCCCTTGTTCTCCTGGATGCACCAGGAACAATGTGACTCGAACCTCATCCGGCAGTTCCTCGAAACATTGTATGCGCTCGACAGCCATCAGCTTGCCGTACCTCACCTGCTTGTTTCAGGCAATCAGGCTCGCAAATATGCCGCCCGCCTGCTGGCCCTTCATTTTTGTGAAAAGCAAACCGCTCTTTGCAACCATTTCTCCCTACAAGAATTGCTGGAGGATTCCCTGCAATGGAAAGTCCTACAAGAGAAGATGGACACCCGAAAAGTGGTGCTGGTGGAAGTGCCCTACAAGGAGTACACCCGACAGGAATCCAACCTGCTCGACCTGTTAGGAAACCTGATGGAACAGAAAGTTTCTTCTGGCCCTATCTTCATCTTCTACGGCACAATGGACAGTACCTATCAGTTGCGCAGATGCAGCACAGCAATGAGCCGCATCTTTACGGAAGAGAACACCATCTATACACCCGACAAGGCGGAAACCGATGACCCAAGCGAAGCCTTTCCGGTAGATGATCTTCCTTTACCGTTTGATGAAGAACAGCCGCTTCCGCATACCGAAGAAGATAGTCCCCTGCCCGAAGACAACATGCCATCGGATGCCGAACAAGCCCTGCAGGAGATGGTAGGACTGACCCGCCTGAAGGAAGACTTGCAGGAGGCCCGGATGATGGCCGCCTTCATGAAGCGGCGTATGGAATTAGGGCTCGACACGGAACTGGACAACCGCCACCACATGCTGTTCTTAGGCAATCCCGGTACAGGAAAGACGACGGTGGCCAAACTCATCGGACAGCTGTATCACCAGATGGGGCTGCTTTCCAGCGGACATACCATAGAAACATGCCGCACAAAACTGGTGGGCGAATACATTGGTGAAACAGAAAAACACATCAGGCAAGCCATTGAGGAAGCCCGGGGAGGCGTACTCTTCATCGACGAAGCCTACACCCTGATTACCACGAAACAAGAAACGAAAGATTTCGGGAAAGAGGTGATTCACGCCCTGCTCACTGTGCTCTCAGAACCCAATCCCGACATGATTATCATCCTGGCTGGCTACGAGGACAAGATGCAGCAGATGCTCCGTACCAACCCCGGCTTGCAGGAACGTTTCCCTCTCCAGTTCTACTTTGACGATTACAATGCGGACGAGCTGATGGAAATGGCACACCGTCTCTTGCAGAAACGCAATTTCCAACTGACTTCCGAAGCGGACAAGGAACTGTATACCCTGATTGTGGAAGCCACCGCCCAGCGCGATGAGTATTTCGGCAACGGACGCTGGCTGCACAACCTGATTGAGCAGGGTATCATCAAATGCATGGCCCAGCGTATCATGTCGCAACCTTCTATTCCCGACAATACCTTCCTGTTCCGTACTATCACCCAGGAAGATGTCGTAAAGGCAGGTAATCGTCTCCGCGGCAAGCAGGTAGTGAAACTGGAACCGCAGCCCATCCGTCGCATTGGATTCAGGGCCTGAAAAACAAACCTGACTTCTTTATCGAAATAAATAAGAGTCCCCCTGCTTTCGCTGCAATGTGAAGCAGAGGGACTCTTTTATTTCCCATATCCTCTCATTTATTAAACACTAACTTGTCCGTGTCATACCCGCGCTGGCGCAACTTACCTATCAATTCCTGAAGTACTTCGTCGGGCAGGGTTTCTTCGCGGCTCATAATCCAGAGATACTTATCGCTGCTACTGCCTATCAGCACGTAGCGATAGTCCGGGTCAATATCGAGCACGTAATAATCGGCATAGAACCACAGGAAGAACGAAACTTTCAACTTGCCGGGGTCGTTCGGATCGGGCTGTTTGGCCTTTCCCTTGATTTCCTTATACTTTCCATCTTTGTATCCCGCATTCAGCACCTCAATGCGTCCGTTGGAAAGCAAGGTATATGTGGCCGTTACACGGGTCATGCCCTTTTCAAAGCGGTGGTCATAACGGGCTATTTCGTGCCACTTCCCCATAAAACGCGGTACGTCGAACGTCTGTACCGTCCGGTTGTCTATCTCAGTGCTGTTACCACTCTGGCAACTGCCCAGGCCCAGCAGGGCACACAAAAGAATCAGGATGTGTTTCATATATCTTCTATATTTAAATAAACAATGCCTCCAACAAATATACTGAAAATTATACCACTTATCTCTTGTCGTTCAAAAAAATAAGAGCCGACTATTACCGGTTTTACAAATAATGCCTATCTTTATCCACAGTCAAATCATTTTCAAAAGACATCACACACAATAAAACTGAAATCTATGATAAACACACCATCTCTTACCTGTTTCTGTACGGCACTGCTAATTTCTGTCAGTCTTTCAGCGCAAGTTTCACAAAAAGGCAACGTACGCATTTTCAACTCACAACATACCCCCTTGCCCGGAGTACAACTAATGGCCATCGGTGCACCTGCTACTGATACAGACAATAATGGGGAATTTTGCTTTCATTTTCTGAATCACAAAGCAGGCACAGCTATCAGTTCTCCACAAGCCTACAAGAAAGGGTACGAAGTCGTCAACAGCGACATGCTCAACGGCTGGATTCTTTCAGAGAAGCGTTCATTGGACATTGTCATGGCCCCGGAAGGTACCATCGAAGAACAAAAGAATCACTACTACGCCATTGCCATAGCACATTTTTCCAAGCTTCGCAATAAGACAGTACAGGAAATCAACCATTTGTACGCCCAGCAGAAAATTACGCAAGCAGAAAGAGCCCAACGACTGAAAGAACTGGCAGAAGAAAACCACACTTTCATGAACATGCTGGACAAGTATGCCGAGAAATTTGCCCGAATCAACCCCGACGATATAACCCAAATAGAGAAACAAGTGCTGAAACTGGTAGAGGATGGCAAACTGACAGAGGCAATAGAATTATATAACAATTCCGGCTTGATTGTTCAGGCCCGCCAAAAGCTACAGCAACGCACACAAGCCGATGAAGACATTGATTTGCTGGCAGAACGCATGTATCGCTACGCCGACCTGTGTGCACTGGCCGGAGGAAAGGAAAATGAGCAGAAAGCTTATGACACCTACAAGTGGATTGCAGAAATATTGCCCGACCGATTTTCCTACGTCCTAAAATACGTCCTACAAAAAATCACCTTAGGAGAACAAGACCTGGAAGAATGGGCAGACCGCTGTCAGAAACTGGCATTCGATGAAAAATCGCTTATTCAGGTTCTTAATCTGAAGACACTCATTGCCACCAATATCCGAAAAGACTACTCCAAGGCCTTCGAATACAACCAGCAGGCACTCGAAATCCTGCAACAGGCACAAGAAGCCATGCCATCGGGCGACTATCTGGCCGTCATGCAAATCACGCTTCACCAGACGGCCTACCTGCTCGAAGCCATACATGAATGGAAACAGGCAGAAGAGGTATATTTGAGCAATATCAAAAACCTTGAAGAACAAATAGCCGTTAGTGACAATCAGCTGTTTATCCGGATACAGAAAGGTTCTCTTCTAGATTCCTATACTTCACTGATGAGGCTTTATTCCCAAAAGGAAGATTTGGAGAAGGCCCGTCAGACTGCAGCAAAAATCAAAGAAATCAGCCTCAACGACCCCGACCTTGACGAGGAAAAGAGAATTTCCATCGAACTGAACTACCTGGATATGCTACTGGATTTTGCTATGAATGCCGGTCAAATGAAAGATGCTTATAAAATAGCTGCTGAGGCATACACAAAAGCAGAAGTACTTTACCAGAAAAATCCGATTACCAAAGCAGCTGAGTTCCTGCAACGATACATCGTCTACCTGCAACTGAGTGTAGATTCCGAAACCGACGCATTCCCAGAAAGAGCAGAACTTTTGAGAACGAGAATCGAACAAGAGTTCACTTCTCTTTCACCCGATTTTAAAATCAACGCCTTGCACAATCTGGAGATGATGTATTCCACTTATTATTCGCGAAAAGGCAACCAGCCAGAAGAACGGCGCAGCCTGGTCAAAGCCTACCAATACACCAAGAAACTAAGTGAATCCAGCAGTTCCCAGTTTACCCAGGAAAATCTTTATGCACGAGCCAAATACATTGATGTACTGATTGCAGAATCTAAAAACCAGGAAGCCGCCCAGGAAGCTCTTGAACTCGATGCCCTCTATTCCATACAATCGGCCTGGGGATACCAAAACCTGAGTGTAGAAAGCAGCATGGGAGTCGCACTGGTATGCGGCGGATATTATGAACTCGGATTGAAATACCTGGAACGCGTAAAAGAAGGACGGGAAAAGGAACTGAAGAAATATCCCCACAACAACGAACTCAAAGCAAATACATGCAGCACCTACAACAACCTTTCCCTGGGTTATAGCAAACTGAAAAAATACAAGCAGGCACTGAAGGAACAACTAAAAGCCTACACACTGATGAAAGACCTATATGCACAAAACAAAGCACAGTTAGGAACGAACTACATGCTCATCACGATGAACGTCAGTGTGAACTACTATCAGAATGGCGATAACCAGCAGGCCCTGCACTACCTGGAAGAAGCTTCCGCCATAGCCGAGGAGATGAAAGCACTATTTCCGCAGTATTTCGCCACCTACCCTATTGTCGTCAAGCTGGCCAAGGGCGATTTGCTCAGCAAACTTTCACAACCGGGAGCACAGGAACTGCTGAAGGAAGGGCTGGAATACAAGGCAGGCTCCCAGCCGAATGATGCCCTACTGCTGTACACCCTGAAAGAATACCACAGCAACGGGCTCTATACCAAGTAACTTTTATTTGCGAAGAATGATTTTCCATGGGATTTTATCGGACACCGGACCGGTGAAATCCCATAATTCATATCCTTTCTTGAAGGCCTGTACCCGCTGCTGCACCTGCTGTTTGTCCAGAGGAACCGACAAACGGAAATTTCCCATTTCATCCGAAACAGTCTGTAAGTCGATCACCTGTATGGTCACGCCTGACAGCGGACGGTTCGCTTCATCCTTCACGGTGCCGAACACTACTGAAAGACTCTTGTCGCGACGTATGTTTACCACCAGTCTCTTTTCCAGTTCCATCACCGTGTCCACTGGTTCATATCCTTTAGCAGTGACTGAAAGCTGCACCGGAGTACCCAGATAACGGGAATGTATCTCCTTGAAAATCGCTTCATCGGTCAGTCGGTCCACGTGGCAGGTCTCGCTCTTGTCGGAATAAGTCAGCGTAATGTCCGCCCCCTCAAATGGAAGTGCGGAAACTGTCTGATCGCTCAGGCAAACCGTCGTAGTTACTGGGGTAAAATAGAAGAAAGCCTTAAATGCCAGCCACATCACAATCAGCGGAGCTACTACATACGACAAGGTAAACTTCAGTCTATACAGCATTTTCTCCTCGGTTGATGGAGCACGAATTACTCCTTCCTGCTCCAATATAGCCAACTGACGGTCAAATTTAACCCGCCAGTCTTCCGGTGTAGTGTACACATCGCAGAAGTGTCCCAGTGTATGCTCACAGTATTGCTTGAAATTGGTAAGCGCCTCATCCTCAATGCCTTCTTCCTTAAAATAAATGAAGATTTGCGGACGTTCTTTATTCTCCCGGAAAGCAGCCAAAGCCACTTCCAACTCTTCACGCGTATATTTTCCCAGGCGTGTGTGAAACAAGAAAATCACCAGGTCGCATTCACGGATGTACGCATTGTAGCGGTCCTGCAGGCGACCGTCGTTCAGCGAACTGCAGAAATCCTTCCAAGTACGGTGGTCAAACTCAATATCCTTTTTCCGGTACAGCTTGTTCTTGTCCGAAAAATACACATCAAACATCGTTTTGTCCTGATCCAACTCAGCCGACGATGCAATAAAAACCTTTACCAGCTTACTTCTCATTTTTCCAACTATTTTCTTTGATTCGAGCCCAGTTACGACGAGCTAGAATCCGTTCTTCCAGTAATTTCAGTTTCTCCTTTATTTTCTTAGGCCACTTCACATCCTGCCAACAACGTTGCAGGCTGACCTCTATTTGTTCCACCTCGGCCACCGTCTGCGCTTCCTTGACTAGCAGGCCATATCGGTCGATAGCAGCCTCTTTCTTTCCACTGTTCCACATCCACTCCGTCACGGTCAGTCGTGGAGCCATCTCCCGTGTTGCTTCCAAAATCAAGCGGGCCACCGAATCACAGCCCGCCACATCGCCCGTCTGCCGCATCAGTTCAAAACTGTGCACCAATGAAGGCAGCAAAAGCTGCACATCCGCATCGGCAGCCTGCCTTCCGGCCACACGCTGTGCCAGCACTGAATCCGTATGCATGGACTCATACAAGCGGATAGCTCCTTCCATATCACCCTTATCCAGCAACTCCAGCGCCTGCTGCTCTGTTCGTTCCAGTTCATCACGGTTCAGGCGGGCAAACCTCATGGCATATACCTCCAGTCTTCGCTTCAAGGTCACTTGCACCTGCGACAAAGAATCCACCCTCCGGACATACTCCTCGTCAGTGATCCGTTGCAGTTTCCGGCGAGTCTCCAGTTCCACCAGCGCTGCATGATATTCCCGCTCACTGGCAGAGACACCTATCTGATAATATTTTTTCCGCAGTGCATCAATCATCTCCGTACGCCCCAAAACGATTTTCAGCACCGCATCCGACGAAAGGTTCCAGTTATCCACCTTCTCCCGGTTTACCATTTCAAAACCTTTCTTATATACCCCGTCCAGCAGCAACGGGTCGCCCGGCAGAGAAGATACAAATGACAAGACGAACTGCCCCTCCTGGTCGCTGTCGGACGGAGCCGCACCGGTCGCCCTGATTTCCACCCCTGCCAGCGGACGGTTTCCACTGTTCATTTCCAGCACCACCCCCCGCTGCACAACCTGCGCTTCGGCAAAAGGAAAAAGCATCCCTCCGCACAAACAGATTATCCATCTTTGTATAACTGCCCTCATTTCGGTCTTCAAATTTACAGTTCGTCTGTTGCAAATTTAGGAAATTCTCTGAGAAATACGACTTTACTGCATATTTCTCTTCCATTTCATGTTTAATAACTAAAAACCGTCCCCAAAATTTGGAAATCATACCTTTTATCAATAACTCCATCCCTTCCCAATTACAGAGACATTTATCAAAAATAAATCCCTTAATCGTTAGGTCAGCTACACAAGAATACCTACCTTTAAGACCGTTATTTTTTACCAGGCAATCTATCAGAAAAATATGAAAAAGACAAAACTATTTTTTGTAGGTGCTGCCATCCTGATAGGAGGAGGGACGGCCGTACATGCCCAGTCGTGGAGAAACGACGGGGCAGTTTCTTTGGATAAACAATATGCCGATTATCCTTGTGTGAATTTACTAGACAGTACCAGTGTGACGGTGGAACCCACCGGACAAGGTTCGTTTGCGGTCTGCCGGGCTGTACGGGTGCAGACAACTGCCGGAGCCTTGCAGCAACGGATACTGAAATACGATTACGACCCGCTGACGGCAGCTGCTACTTTCAAGCGAGTGACCATCTACCATGCCGACGGAACATATACATCGGTCGATGTAACCAAGGCCTGTGACTACGCCGCTCCGGCCAGAGCTATCTACTGGGGAGCCCGCCAGATTATGCTGGAACTGGGTGCATTGCAACCGGGCGACATCATCGACTATGAAATCGACAAGAAAGGATTCACGTATGCCCTGCTGAGTGATGCACCCCAGTCAGGCGACGACTCCCGCTTTATCCCGCCCATGCGCGGACAGTTCTACGACATCGTGCCCTTTTGGTCGGCCGATCCCACCCTGCGCAAAGTGTACCGCGTCAGTCTGCCGGCCGAAAAAGAAATGCAATTCCAGTTCTATCAGGGCAGCTGCGCTTCCTCCATGCGCTACGAAGACGGACGGAAAGTCTATACCTTTGCTAAAGATGCCATCCTACCCTTCCGTCGGGAACCAAATATGGTCGATTTCTATGACGCCGCACCGAAGCTGATGATGTCTACCACCGCCGACTGGAAAGAGAAGTCACGCTGGTTCTACGGAGTCAACGAAGACTACGGCAGTTTCACCGCCATTCCGGAAGCCCAGAAGAAAGTAGACGAACTCATTCGGGGTAAAAAAACCGAACTGGAAAAAGTGGCGGTACTCACCCACTGGGTGGCCGACAACATCCGTTATGCAGGTATCTCCATGGGAAAGGGAGAAGGATTCACCCTGCACAACCTGAAGATGAATTATACCGACCGCTGCGGGGTGTGCAAGGACATTGCCGGCACACTGATTGCGTTCCTGCGGATGGCAGGATTCGAAGCCTTTCCGGCCATGACCATGGCAGGCAGCCGGGTGGAGACCATTCCGGCCGACCATTTCAACCACTGCGTGGCCGTAGTGAAACTCAGTGACGGCACAATGATGCCGCTCGACCCCACGTGGGTACCTTTCTGCCGGGAACTGTGGAGCAGTGCCGAACAGCAGCAAAATTACCTGCCGGGCACACCGGAAGGCACCGACCTGTGCCTGACTCCTATCTCCGACCCGGAAAACCATTACGTACGTATCAAGGCACAGAACACCCTCGATGAAAAAGGCACGTTGAAAGGTACCTTCACCATCGAAGCTGAGGGACAGAGCGACAGCAACATCCGCCGCATCTTCACCACCGGATTTCAGAGCGAATGGGCACATACCATGGAACGCCAGTTGCTGAACGTATCGCCCAAAGCCCGATTGAAAAGCGTGGACTACGGACGGACACCGAAAGACTACCAGCGCGCCCCTATCCAGATTACGTTCCGCTACGAGATTCCGGAATATGCACTGAAAGGCGACCAGGGAGAAATGGTTTTCAAACCTTTCGTACTGAATAACCTCTACACGCAAGTCCTCTCCTACCTGCGGATAGATACCAGCCTGGAGAAACGGGCCTACGGCTTCAAGGACGGCTGCTCCCGTCTGGTGGAAATGGAAGAAAACCTGAAACTTCCTGCAGGATACGAATGGCAAGGAAAGGAAAAGCAGGACCAGATGGACGGCTCAGGTGCCGGATTCACCGGATACATGGGCCAAAACGGCAACCAGTTGCAGGTGAAAACATCCTTGCGCCTGAAGAAGCGGGTCTACGAAGCATCCGACTGGGAAAGTTTCCGAAATGCGGTGAACACAGCCAAGGGATATGGAGAATACATTGTGGTAAAGAAATAACCACTCATACGAGGATTTAACAAGAAACGAAGCGTAATGAAAACATTATCAATCTACATAGGAATCATAGGAATGCTTTTGCTGGCTGTACTGCCGGCCGGAGCCGCATCGGAAGCAGAATTCCGCAAACTCTCGAAAACGTACACCCTGCGTGCCGACGGCAGTCAGGAGATGCGGGTGCAGAAGGAACTCACCCTGTTCACCCATGCCGCCATGAACGGTCTGTACGGAGAAACATTTATCGTGTATAACCCCGACTTCCAGAAGCTGGAGATTCACGCGTCCTACACCCGCCAGAAAGATGGCACCGTGGTTCAGACACCCGCCAATGCCTTCGTAGAGGTGTTGCCTGCCGCAGCTGCCAACGCACCGGCCTACAACCAGTTGAAAGAAATGGTCGTGGTGCACACCGGACTTGAATTAGGTGCCACCATCGTGCTGGATTACTCCATTGTAAGCAAAGCCGGTTACCTGCCGGAACTTGATGTCTGCTGTCCGGTCAAAGAACTTTCTCCCATCAAGGAATTCACCTTCCGCCTGAACGTACCAGCCGGAAAATCGGTACACTATGAACTGCTGAACGCTTCTGCCCAGCCGTCCATTGCTCAGAGAGACGGAATGAAATCCTTCACCTGGACACTGAAGGAAGTGAAGCCCCGCCCTTACGCCTATCCTTCTGCAAGAGGAAGTATGGGACAAGTACAGGCAGTAGCCAGCGGTATGATGCCCGTCTTCGTGGCCTCAACCTGGTCACGATACGATGAAGCCCTGAAAAGCCTGAAAGCACAGTTCCAGCCCGGCAACCGTTCCATCATTGAAGCAAAGGTAGCCGAACTAACCCGAGGCATCCAAGACAATCCACAGGCAGTCCGCAACGCCATTGCCCGCTACATGACCGAACTATATCAATTGGGCCGTTGCGGCGTATCACTGCAGGATGTCGGCTACCGTCTCCGTCCGGCATCGGAAGTTATCCGTTCGGCTTACGGCACCCAGGCAGAATTAGTGAACCTGGATGTCACCTTGCAGCAGGCAGCCGGACTGGAAGCGGAAGTAGCCGTATGTACCCTTCGCCCGTCAAAAGCTGAAAACCAAGGTTTGTCTACCATCGTATCGCTGGTAGCCCAGAGCAAGCTGATGCCCGAAAAGGTCGCCCTGACAGGCACCGAAGAAGCCAGCCTGCAACCCTTCCTGACGGTGATCAGTCTGGATGGAAAACCGCTAACAATGGAAGCTTACTTAGGAGCCAAGGAAATGCAGCAGACCGACACCCTGAGAGTGGACGAAAAGAAGTTGCAGCAGCCTGCCGAAGGATGGGGAATCGTGACACTGAACGACCCGACACCGGCCCGCACGCTCTATGCGTATGCCGCCAATACAACCATTCCCGAGAATATCCTTCTGCCGCGAACTATGAACTGCACGCTGGAGACCATTGTCTGCCTGCCGGAAGGCATGAAAGTGACTCCCCGCGCTAACAAGGAAATCAGCAATGCCTGCGGAAAAGTAGTATTCAGCTACCAGCCCACGAAAGAAGGCATGAAAGTGACCCGTAGCCTGCGCATCAGCCGCCAGCTGCAAACTCCATCGAATTACAAAGAGCTGTATGCCCTCCTGGCAGAATGGAGAGATACCAATAACCATACGCTGGTGGTGAAGAAAGTAGCAGAATAAACTGAAAAATAACTCTCACGAAAAAGGAATCGCCTCTTAAATGGGTCGGTTCCTTTTCTTTTTCCCCGAAGCTGATACCATACCCAACAACATTTCCAGCCAACTTTTCCGTTTCCTGTTTCCTGCCTGTTTGAATGTTCGCTGAAAATTACTACATTCGCAGTAGAATCTAAATCCAGTGGTTATGAGCAAGCTATATCCGGTAGGAGTGCAGAACTTTGAGAAAGTGATATTGGGTGGTTATGAATACGTCGATAAGACCGCCTTGATTTATCAGTTGTTCAATACAGGAAGTTACTATTTTCTGAGTCGTCCGCGACGCTTCGGAAAAAGCCTGCTATTGTCGACCCTTGAAGCCTATGCACAAGGAAAGAAAGAGCTTTTCAAAGGACTGGCACTGGAGAAGCTGGAGAAGGACTGGACAGTATATCCGGTACTGCACCTGGATTTGAATACACAGAAATACGATACACCGGAATCACTGACCAACGTGTTGGAGGAAAACGTACAGAATTGGGAAGCACTTTATGGAGCATCTTCCAGTGAAATCGGTGTGGCCCGGCGTTTTCAGGGCATCATCCGCCGTGCCTGCGAACAGACAGGCCGCCGTGTGGTGATTCTCATCGATGAATATGACAAGCCCATGCTACAGGCCATCGGCAATGAAGCCTTGCAGAACGAATACCGAAGTACCCTGAAAGCTTTCTACGGAGCATTAAAATCCATGGACGGCTGCATCCGCTTTGCCCTGCTTACGGGAGTGACCAAGTTCGGCAAGGTCAGCGTGTTCAGCGATTTGAACAACCTGATGGACATCTCCATGGACGACCGCTACGTGGAAATCTGCGGCATCAGCGAGAAGGAAATCCATACGTATTTTGAGGAAGACATTCATGCGCTGGCTACAGCTACGGGCCTGACTTATGAAGAGACTTGTGCGGAGCTGAAATCCAATTATGACGGTTATCACTTCACGGAAAATGCCGTGGGCATGTACAATCCGTTCAGTCTGCTCAATACGTTTGCGAAGAAAAAGTTCGGCAGCTACTGGTTTGAGACAGGCACACCGACCTACCTCGTCGAACTGCTCAAGCTCCATCACTATCCGATAGAAGAACTGGAACATATCGTCACCAGCCAGCCGGTGCTGGACAGCATTGATACGGCCTCAACCGACCCGATTCCGGTTATCTACCAGAGTGGCTACCTCACCATCAAGGGTTACAACAAGATGTTCGAGAACTACACGTTAGGCTTCCCCAACCGCGAAGTGGAACAAGGGTTCTTCAAGTTCCTGCTGCCCAACTACGCATCGGTGAGCGTAAGCAAGTCACCCTACCAGATTCAGTGCTTTGTGGAGGAAGTAATGGCGGGCAAAGTGGATGATTTTTTCGAACGGTTGAAGACTATGTTTGCCGACATTCCATACGAGCTGGCACGTGACCGCGAAGTGCATTACCAGAATATCCTCTACATCATTTTCAAGCTGATGGGCTTCTACGTGCAGGTGGAATACCACACCAGTCGCGGACGGATTGACCTGGTACTCCAGACGCAGGACTACGTGTACATCATGGAATTCAAGTTGAACGGCAGCGCAGACGAAGCTTTGGCTCAGATTCGGGAGAAAGGCTATGCCGCACCTTTTGCCAAGGACAGCCGTACGGTCTACAAGATTGGAGTAAACTTCAGTGATGAGCTTCGGAACATTCAGGAAGTGAAGGTGGAAATGGAGTCTTGACCATTGTGTCAGTTTTTTTCAATGGCATAAGAAACTACAACCGCTTTTACACCTGCATCCGGGTATTTGCTCTTATAGTGTGCTGTCCCTAATACACTGATGTCATCTTTTATTGCGAGCCATTTTGGTCCTTCACTGTGGGCATAATAGAAATAGTGATAGTCCAATGGCAGAATAGAGTGATTCTTCAAATCCTCTTCAATTACCTCTTTGTTATTTTTAATGATTGTTGCAATAACTATCAATATAACAGCTGCAAATAAAAGTATCACTTTATGTTTCAGGTCCGAGTCCGTATCGCAAATATAGTGCTTATAGAGATAAATCTTGCTTTTTTATATAAATATCAGTATATTGGCATAAAAGTAAATTCTAATATGAAGGAAAGACTTCTTATAAAATGTGATACTACTATTTATGCAGACGAGATTACAAATCTGCTTATTGAAAATAACATTGTTTCTCGCCAGCATGATGAAGGGCAAGACCAAAATCCTGGTGCTTATGGTGCTATCACAGGTATTGCAATATATGTTTTCGAGAAAGATTATGAAAAAGCTGTTGAGATAATAAATCCTATTGTTGATAGTAGAAATGAGTCTCATGTCTGGTGCCCTAAATGTGGAAGTTACAATGTGTCAGCCATAGCCGTAAGCAACAAATACGGAACTGCTATAGCATTATGGTGCATCTTTCTTTTTCTTATTCCGGGGCTTTATCTTGTTTGGGCAAATGATTTGGGTATCAGATCAACTATTGCCGATTATATAGCATTGTCTATGTTTATTTCGTTTCTTGTAGTTGTATTCTTGGGGAAAATTTCTAATGCCAATTATATATGTAAAGATTGTAATAAAAGGTTCCACCATAAATGATTTTTTGTATCATATGAAATAAGCCGGCTATTATCGATTCATATTCATTTATTTCCGTACCTTTGTTTCTATACAAACTAAAAAATATGATTGGAAGCATCCTTGGCGACATCGCAGGCAGCGTCTACGAGTTTCGCAACATCAAGACAAAAGAGTTTCCTTTCCTCACTCCGCAGAAGGGATATACCGACGACAGCATACTGACCCTCGCCACGGCCGACTGGCTGCTGCACGGTGGAGACTGTGCTACCTATTATTTCCGTTATGCCACCCGTTACCCCTGTCCGCTGGGAGGCTTCGGCGGACGTTTCCGTGAATGGCTCCGACAGGGACAGCAAACGGGACAGCTCCGTCCTTACGGCAGCTGCGGCAACGGTTCGGCCATGCGCGTAGGTCCCGTGGGATGGGCATTCCGCACGGAGGAAGAGACGCTGGAGGCTGCACGCACATCGGCAGCCTGCACGCACAACCATCCCGAAGGAATCAAGGGTGCCCAGGCTACGGCACTCTGCATCTTTCTGGCCCGGAACGGGAAGAGCAAGGAGGACATAAAAAATACCGTCGAAGCAAAATTCGGCTACGACCTGAACTTCACCTGCAACGGCATTCGTGACACCTATCAATGGGATGCCACCTGCCAAGGTACTGTGCCCCAGGCCATCCACGCCTTTCTGGACGGGACGGACTTTGAGGACTGTGTGCGTACGGCCATCTCACTAGGTGGCGACAGCGACACACTGGCCTGCATCACAGGCAGCATTGCCGAAGCATTCTACGGCATCCCCCCTGCCCTGCATGCTCAGGCCATGCACTACCTGCCGACGCATTTCCAGCAGATTGTGGCGGAATTTGAAGGGAAATTCGGACCGGGAATCGGGTAAAATTTATCTCTCAAAAAACGCAAGTGCATTTCACACAAAACGCCTTTGCGTTTTACCCGAAACGTAAGTGCGTTTTGAGGAAAACGTAAAGGCGTTTACATCCAAACGTCGAAGCGTTTTTTACCGAAAAGAAGTTTTCTGATTCTCAGACGGTTATTTTTTCAGGAAATCGGCCCGCATCGGAGAGAAGCAATCGATGAGCAAACCGGCCTCCAGGCACTTGCAACTATGCAATACATCCGGTTCCATGTAAATACCGTCGCCTGCAGATACCACCTGCGTCTTGCCGCCCACGGTAAACTCAAACTTTCCGCTGGCCACGTAAGTGGTCTGCGTGTGATAATGCGTATGGGGCGTACCTACAGCACCCTTCTCGAATTTTACTTTCACGAGCATCACCTGTCCGTCGTATCCCATAATCTGACGGGTTACTCCCTCGCCAGCCGGTTCCCACTCGGTTCCTTTCTCTGTTATGAAGACCTCACTGCGTGTCTTCTTTGTCGGTGTGTCGGTCGTGTTTTCTGCGGTAGCCGACAACACACTGGTCATTGCCAAAGCTGCCATCAATACAAATGCTTTTTTCATGTTTCTATTTTTCTTAACTGATTGGTTAGTCTATTTCAAGACGAAGGGTTGTGCCCCGATTCTTTCCTTGCGGAAGCGCATGCGTGCCACGCTTTCCGTTCACCGTAATCTGCACCTCATCCTGACACTGCATGGGGTCACTGAAGTACACCTCCCAGCGTCCGCCCGTTCCCCTTCCGATACGGTACAGACCAGGCGTGTGAAAATCCACTTCCAGTTCCGGCGTTACGCGAAGGGTAAAAGGTTCACGCACGGCTGCCCAGCAGACCGAACGATCGACCTGCCACACTGCCTGTAAGCGACTGTCGTTGCACATCACCCGGAAATTGTCGGTACAGAAATTACGCAAGTCGGCTTCCGTAGCCTCGGGAAGGACGGCATAACAGTAAGAAGATTCTTTCGGACGTACGCCGTGGTCCAGATAAAGGGTAAACAGTCGGCCCGAAACGGTATCGTTCTTGTACATCTGCATCACGTCGTGCCAGCTTCCGGAAGATGCCACTGTGCGGGCAAAGCAACTGTCTGAGTTGTTCCACAGCACATACCCGCGTCCGTGATGCCAGATTCGCGTATCGTCGGCAGTAGAGATGCGAAGCGGTTCCTCCCTGCTCCAGCACTGCTCCACGGCGGTGGTGACATGAAGAGCCGAATCGGAAGAGATGCCTGCTCCCAGACAAAGTACCGCCTCATCGGCAAAGAGCCAGAACTTCTGCGCCTTCAGTCCGTCGCGGTCCAGTTCCATGGCGCTGATTCCGTTTTTCCCATCCGACAAGCCTCCCACAAAGCGACCCCGATTTCGCGGATAATAGCTGTGCTTGAGCAACGGCACCGGCCGCACATCGTCGTAACAGGTCACACCGGGCAATTTGCGCCAGTCCCATAACGGGAAGATATCGTAATATTCCGTTGCATCCTTATAGATATAGAGGGCCCCGTCGGCCATGTAATAGCCTTTCATGTTATCGCCGTTCATGGTCTCCACTCCCATCACGCGGTCGGATGCCATCTTGAGCGAGGCCATCCATCCGGCACGACGGCTCAGCGTATAGTCCGACTGCCAGAAATGCTTGTGGCCAATCAGATCGTTGTGCGGCGAGAAACAGTTTTTCAGCAGACGGGCAGCCACCTGATTGCAGCGCGCATCGCGTCCGCCTCCCAGTTCGGTAGCGGCAAAAGCCAGGCTCAATGCCTTGTGCAGCGGAGCCGAAGCAAAAAGCTGTCGCCCCAGTGCGGCAATGTCCATTTTCCCCTGCCAGATAACCCACTGATAACCCTCTTCCAGCAATCCGGCAATCACCTCCAGTTGCGAAGGCGTAAAAGCCATCGACGTATCCGAAAAGAGGCCCGACAAAAGGCTCATGGTGTACACATACGCCAGCCCGTAATTTCCGAACTGAGGTTGCGGCCCGTGCTGGTGGAAGCACCCGTCGTCCTTGATGCCTTCCTTTCCGCCCCGCACAATCTCCGACACAATCGTATCGCGCGCCTGTTTCACTAAATCCAGGTCGTTCTCCAGTACCCCTCGCATCATGACGTTACCCGCCAGCCACACCTTGTTCTGTCCGGTCATGCCGAAACGGGCCTGCTTCATCACCGTGATGGCGTCCTGCTTCTCGGCATCGGTCAGGAAAGGTTCAAACAAGATGAAGGCAGTGCCCAGCGTACGAGGAATACCAATCTGATTATAGTACCAGTTCAAGCAGACCGGCTTCTGGACAAACCAGTAGCGCAAGGCCCGATGAATGGCCTTCTCCACCTTCTTTGAATGATAATGTTCGTTTTCCGGATTGCTAAAATGCTTCACCATCTCAAGTATCCGTTCGGCATGCAGACGCGGGTCCCATCCCGAGCGGTTGGTATCCTGATAATTGATGTCACTCCACGAGCCGTCGGACTGCAATGCCTTGAGGTAATGCCTCATCCGAACCGCCTCGTACGGCACACGCTGCTGGAGTTCCATCACCACACGATCGGACACCGAGAAGCCTGGCTGGTTCTGCAAAAGCAACTCTTTCAGAGGAGACTCCTCCCCTTCCGACTGCACATAAATCCGGTTGAAATTCTGCCGGATGACCGACAAATCGCCTTCCGCCTTACCGAAAGCCTGCGAAAAGGCCAGGCATGCGCAAAAAGAAAAAACTAAACGAGTGTATTTCATAGACATAGACTGAACGGTATTTTCTTATGACAACATTCCGCCCGGCACACGACCGATTTCCACTTTCTCGAATTTATATCCCAGGCGTTTAAGCTCAATGGCCACCCCGATGCGGAACATCGTACGGCAAGCACGGGCAAACACATGGAAGGCCAGCGGGCTCTGCGGCTCTATCTGTTCATGACGAATCAGTCCCACGGTAGTTTGTCCGCAGCGGCGGATGATGTCCTCCAACTGGCGGGCCTCCTCACCGTCGAGCGACAAGCCGAGTAAATCGCGCACGATGTGTTCATCCATGTCGTCAAAGCCCTGCTCTCCGTAGTACGACTGATAAGTAGCCTGTGCACTGGCCTCCCAGTCTTCATCCCAGCAGAAAGCTACTCCCAGGCCCAGATAAGCTGCCCATGCCACCGACACCACGGGATAATCACGAATCTGTTCCACGGCATCGGCCACATACTCCGGTGCCAGGTCGTGCCAGCGGTTGTCCAGGTCCTCCGTAGCCAGCAGGGTGCCGTCCAGCACATGATAGTCAGTACACAAACGCAGCAATTCCTGCTGCAATCTCTCTTCAAAACGGTTCAAATATTCTGTATCCATTGAGGTTTCTTTATTTTTTTGCCAAAGATAAGTGTTATATGAGAGATTTTAAAACCTTGTGGAAGAGTTTTTGTTACTTTCTTGGTGGGAAGCTACATATCATCCAAATAAGAAAATTATACAAAAACTAAATAAAAAAGGGGTTAGATTTCTTGTTCTGCGAAATCCAACCCCTTTTTTATTTTCCACGCATAATTACCGTCTACTTCACAGTTGCTTTAATATAACTTTTTCCTGCTTCAAGATTTTGGTCTTTACCATAATCCGGACTGTATTTCCCGACAGGCATATCGCTTAAAACAAAAGCATTGCATTTTCTTCCAGCCACTACCTTATCAGTCATAGCAGTATTTAAAGCCGTGGCAGCCATACTTACTACAGTTCCTAATAATCCTCCACCCGCATTCACACTTGTGTCTACATTAATCAATCCTTCTCTATGATAAAGCGTTTCTCCCGTAGAAGTAGAACGTAAAATATATTCTACCCCAACAGTTAGCTTTCCTGTCACAGTTTTCCGACTCCAAGATTTGATAATAGTAAACATCGCCGCATCTGCTCCCAATACTTTCTTGAAAATATTTATATCATTCTCCAAGAACATTTCACTGTCATATGCACTTTCCGTTTGAAACATCTCCATTGTCAGATAAGGTGAATACACATAATAGCCTTTTTCACAAAGCGGCATATACATCGTTGTATAAAAGAAATCTTTTGCCTCTACCGCATTGGTTTGGTTGATAGGAGGCATCACGACGATAGAAACAGGCTTTTCTTCATATAACTTAGCATACTGTTTTCCACGTGTAATACTTTCTGCACACGAAGACAATAGTATAATTGCCAATGCAACAATCAAATAATTCTTCATTTTTCGAGCTGTTTAATGATTCTTGAAATATATGTTTCTGATTCCGGATAGGCCTTTATCTCTTCCTTCAAAAAAGACAATCCTTCCTCTTTCTTTCCAGTACGATATAGCATATATCCGTACTCTGCATACAGTCCAGGAGGAACAACCCCTCTAGCACCTTTTTGCTTGTCAATCATTTTTTGATATTGCTCCAGAACTTTTACCTGAAGTTCTTCCGTGCTCTTCTTGCTGTACTGATAAGTAATATCCTCATAATTATACCATGAATACAATGGCTTCACAGTACTACAAGAAGCAAAAGCAAATATACAAACACCTATAAATAAAACTTTTTTTATCATGGCAGTGTAATTATTTTAGTTTCTTGAGTAGATACAAATATTTCTTTACTATAAATCACTTTTCCATTATAGGTCACATTAATTTTTCTTCGTCCGGTAGAAACCGCATACGATGTACCCTTTCTATTAGCATTCTTAGCTTTTACCACCTTTGCTTCAAAAGGTTTCTTACCGTCTAACATAACGGTCACTTCCTTTCCTGCATATTCACCCGGACTAGTAAAAAGCAGATAAGCCATATCTTCCTTTCCACTTTCCTGAGCCACAGGATAATGGGCTTTGCATCCACACAACAATGCCACCAGCCCAATAATCATCCATAATCTTGCTTTCATAATTACTTAGATTCTTCAATATAATATTCACTTAATTTTGCAGTATCAATTGTAGTAGTAGTGGAAACTTCCACAAAAGAATACTCAGTCTCGGGAGTATCACCTCCTGTAGAAATCACCTTTACTGTCCCAACTTTCTTTCCTGGCAATTCAATCATCAAGCCAGTCTGAGGGTTTTTCACTTTTTTCCCTTTCGACTTGATACTAAACACATCCCCTTCTGCTATGCCTTGGCTTTTTCCACCTGCTATCAGCACAGCATCGGCATCATAAGAAAGGAAGTAAGTTCTCCAAGGTTTATCTGTACATTTATTAATAATATTCTCCACTAACTGGCCAATAGCCTCAGAAATGGCCTTATCACTCAAAGTGGCATCAAAGTCGGCACGTCCACCGACACCCATAGTAGTTTTAGTAGTCAAATCAGCCGAACCTTTCGCTTCATCTGAATAAATTATCAAGCCTGTAGATACATCTACCAGACGAATAGCTACAGCTGCCTCCACGGTCTGTGTTTTTGTGGTTGTAAAAACGCCCGATTTCCCGGTATTCTTCCGGCCGAACTCTGTGATAGAGCCAATAATCATATAATCGGCACCAATCGTGGACAAGCCATTCTCGCCTTTCTGTGCTTCTTCAAGCAAAGTAGACAAGTCACTTCGTTCCAGCAAGAGGAATTTTCCAGAAGCAGCCAGCTTGGCTGAAAGAATATCCAATGCTTGTTTGCCCATCGGATCATTTTCTTTATCATAAAATATTCCCTTCGCATATTGCGTTTCATTCGAGAAACGTCCGATAGCTACTTTACGCTTAATTACTTTTTCACTAGTAGCTGCTTGCGAATTCTGTGGTGTCTCCACCACTTCTACTTTTCTTTGCGCATAACTCATGTCAACCAACAAGCATGCACATGCAGCAAACAAACAAAATCTTTTCATCATCATATCTTGTGTATTTTAATATATAAACAATTTATCCGCACAAATATAGACATTTTTACATAAAATAACATGTCAATCTATAAAATATATTTACAAAAAAGCTCCGGAGATTTTCTACAAATTATCCCCGGAGCTTTTTTATGAATTTAATAAAATAGTTACAAACTTTCTTCAATCACAGCCTGCGCCGCAGCCAGTCTTGCGATAGGCACGCGGAACGGTGAGCAGCTCACGTAATCCAGACCTACCTTGTGGCAGAACTTCACGGACATCGGTTCACCACCGTGTTCACCGCAGATACCGCATTTCAGTGCCGGACGTACGGAACGGCCTTTGGCTACCGCCATTTCGATAAGCTGGCCCACACCGTTCTGGTCGAGTACCTGGAACGGGTCTACCTTCAGGATCTTCTTTTCCAGGTAAACCGGCAAGAAGGAAGCGATATCATCGCGAGAGTAACCGAAGGTCATCTGAGTCAGGTCGTTTGTACCGAATGAGAAGTATTCGGCATGTGAAGCGATGCGGTCGGCAGTCAGGGCGGCACGCGGCACTTCAATCATGGTTCCCACCTTGAACGGGATTTCCACGCCTTCTTCCTTGAACAGTTTGGCAGCAGTTTCACGGATCACCTTTTCCTGTGCTTCGAATTCATACAGGATACCAATCAGCGGCACCATGATTTCAGGATGCGGGTCGTAACCTTCCTTCTTCAGTTCGCAGGCAGCACCCAGGATAGCACGAGTCTGCATTTCAGTGATTTCCGGATACGTATTTCCCAGACGGCAACCACGGTGACCCAGCATCGGGTTGTGTTCGCACAGACTTTCCACGCGCTGGCGGATATAATCTACGGTTACACCCATGGCCTGTGCCATTTCTTCCTGACCTTTCAAATCGTGCGGTACGAATTCATGCAACGGCGGGTCGAGCAGACGTACGTTGACAGGCAGTCCGTCCATGGTCTTGAAGATTTCCTTGAAGTCAGCTTTCTGGTAAGGCAACAGTTTGTCGAGGGCTTTCTTACGGCCTTCTACGTCCTTGGCCAGAATCATTTCGCGCATGGCCACAATCTTTTCGTCGTCGAAGAACATGTGTTCCGTACGGCACAGACCGATACCTACGGCACCGAAGCCACGAGCATCCTGTGCGTTGCGCGGTGTGTCGGCATTGGTGCGGACTTTCAGGCGGGCATATTTGTCGCAGAGTTCCATCAGTTCGGCAAAGTTACCCGACAGTTTGGCCGGCTGAGTCGGAATTTCTCCGGCATATACATATCCGTTGGTTCCGTTGATGGAGATGTAGTCACCTTCTTTCAGTACGACTCCGTCAATTTCCACCGTACGGGTCTTGTAGTCTACGTTGATGGCTCCGGCTCCTGATACACAGCACTTACCCATTCCGCGAGCAACTACGGCAGCGTGTGAAGTCATACCTCCACGGGCGGTCAGGATACCTTCGGCAGCCTGCATACCGGCCAGGTCTTCCGGAGAAGTTTCAATACGTACCAGTACCACGCGATGACCGTTGGCATGCCATTCAGCGGCATCTTCTGCAAAGAAGACGATACGTCCGCAGGCAGCACCCGGAGAAGCCGGCAAACCACGTGTCAGCACACGGGCACGTCCCAGTTCTTCCTTGTCGAATACCGGATGCAGCAGTTCGTCCAGCTTGTTGGGTTCGCAGCGCATCAAAGCGGTCTTTTCGTCAATCATGCCCTGATGCAGCATTTCCATGGCGATGCGCACCATAGCGGCACCTGTACGCTTACCGTTACGGGTCTGGAGGAACCAGAGCTTGCCTTCCTGCACGGTAAATTCCATGTCCTGCATATCGTGGTAGTGATTTTCCAGTTTGGTCTGGAGTTCATCGAGTTCCTTGTAGATTTCCGGCATGGCTTCTTCCATAGAAGGATATTTGGCCACACGTTCTGCTTCCGAGATACCCTGCAGTTCGGCCCAGCGCTGAGAACCGATTTTGGTAATCTGCTGCGGAGTACGGATACCGGCTACTACGTCTTCACCCTGCGCATTGATCAGGTATTCACCGTTGAACAGGTCTTCACCGGTAGCGGCATCGCGTGAGAAGCATACACCCGTAGCCGAAGTCTCACCCATGTTACCGAATACCATGGCCTGTACGTTTACGGCTGTTCCCCACTCTGCCGGAATACCTTCCATCTTACGGTAAAGGATGGCGCGTTCGTTCATCCATGAATCGAATACGGCACAGATGGCGCCCCACAACTGTTCGTAAGCGCATGACGGGAATTCCTGTCCGGTCTGTTTCTTCACGGCTTCCTTGAAGCGGACTACCAGGGTCTTCAGGTCGTCCACGTCGAGTTCGTTGTCCAGACGTACGCCCTTGGCCTTCTTCACTTCTTCAATGATGGCTTCAAACGGGTCAATGTCTTCCTTGTTCACGGGTTTCATGCCCAGCACCACGTCACCGTACATCTGTACGAAGCGGCGGTAAGAGTCCCACGCAAAGCGAGGGTTGTTAGTCTTGCGAGCCAGTCCTTCTACTACTTCATCGTTCAGACCCAGGTTCAGAATGGTGTCCATCATCCCCGGCATGGACGCTCTGGCACCCGAACGTACGGAAACGAGCAACGGATTTTCCACATCGCCGAACTTCGACTTCATCAGGGCTTCTACTCCCTTGATGGATTTTTCCACGTCTTCTTTCAGCAGCGCAACCACTGCTTCTTTTCCTTTTTCAAAATATTCGTTGCAGACTTCGGTTGTTATGGTGAATCCGGGAGGTACAGGCACCCCGATCAGGTTCATCTCGGCCAGGTTTGCGCCCTTGCCACCCAGAAGATTTCTCATGTCAGCTTTTCCTTCAGCTTGTCCGTTTCCAAAAGTATAGACTCTTTTCTTTTCCATGTTTTCTTATATTTGATAAGGTTCAATAATGTTTTTCGTTGGTCAACCGCTGGCAAATCTATACATATTTTATTGAATCCCAAATTTTGTGAAGATATTTTTCGACATATTTTGCAACATAGAGTTTGCAAAATGAACTTCTTCGAAAAACATGGAAGAATGTCAGGAAAAATGTATAAATTTGCTCCCAAATTGGTTTTATTGAAAAGAACGTGGCAAGAAAGAAAAAAGAACTGCCTTTACTGGAGAAGGTAACGATAACAGACGTAGCCGCAGAAGGAAAAGCCGTGGCTAAAGTGAACGAGTTGGTAATATTTGTCCCGTATGTAGTGCCGGGCGACGTAGTCGATTTACAGGTGAAGCGCAAGAAGAACCATTACGCCGAAGCGGTGGCGGTAAAGTTCCATGAGAAATCACCCCTGCGCACGGAGCCGTTCTGCAGTCACTTCGGAGTGTGCGGAGGATGCAAATGGCAATGTCTTTCTTACGAGGAACAGCTCAAGTACAAGCAGAAACAAGTGTTCGACAACCTCACCCGCATCGGGAAGGTGGAACTGCCGGAATTCCGTCCTATCTTAGGCTCGGAAAAGACCCGCTTTTACCGTAACAAGCTGGAGTTTACATTCTCCAATAAGCGCTGGCTTACGGAAGAGGAGGTGAAGCAGGATGTGAAATACGACCAGATGAATGCCGTGGGATTCCATATTCCGGGGGCGTTCGACAAGGTGCTGGCCATCGACAAGTGCTGGTTGCAGGACGACATTTCCAACCAAATTCGCAATGCCGTACGCGACTATGCCTACGCGCACAACTTCCCCTTCTTCGACTTGCGCACGCAGGAAGGACTTCTTCGTAACATCATGATCCGTACCTCGTCTACGGGCGAACTGATGGTGGTGCTGCAGTGCAAGGTGACCGACGACGAAGGCCGCCGCAAGATGGAAGAGATTCTGCAGTTCATGGCCGACAGCTTCCCGCAGATTACCTCGCTGATGTATGTCATCAACAACAAGTGCAACGATACCATCGGCGACCTCGACGTGGAGGTGTTCAAGGGCAACGACCACATCTTCGAAGAGATGGAGGGACTGCGCTTCAAGGTGGGACCGAAATCGTTCTACCAGACGAACTCTGAACAGGCCTATAATTTATATAAGGTGGCACGCGAATTTGCCGGACTTACGGGCAATGAGCTGGTGTACGACCTCTACACGGGTACGGGTACCATCGCCAACTTCGTGGCACGTCAGGCACGCAAGGTGGTGGGCATCGAATATGTGCCCGAAGCCATCGAGGATGCCAAGGTGAACTCGGCCCTGAACGGTATCGACAACACGCTGTTCTATGCGGGCGACATGAAGGACATCCTTACCAACGACTTCATTGCAGAGCACGGACGTCCGGACGTCATCATCACCGACCCTCCCCGCGCTGGTATGCACAATGACGTAATCGACGTGATTCTGGCTGCCGAGCCGAAACGCATCGTCTACGTGAGCTGCAACCCGGCCACACAGGCACGCGACCTCCAGCTGCTCGACGGCAAGTACAAGGTGACTGCCGTACAGCCTGTCGACATGTTCCCTCACACGCATCACGTGGAAAATGTCGTGCAACTGGAAAGACGCTAAACACTCTCCCCTATCTTCTAACTTTTAACTGACGCAACAAAGTGGCAAGAAATAACTCTGGCAACAACGGCCGACGCCCTATTCCGCGTGCCGCAGCCAAATATACAATCTATCCGGTCAATGAACCGGCGGAACTGATGGAGTTCCTTATGAAGAAGATGGACGGCATCAGCCGCACGCGCGTAAAAGCCTTGCTGGCCAACCGCGTGGTGCTGGTGGACAACAACATCCAGACGCAGTACAACTTTCCCCTGAAGCCGGGCATGAAGGTGCAGGTGAGCCGTGAAAAGAACAAGCACGAGTTCCGCCACCCCATGCTGAAGATTCTCTACGAGGATGCCTATCTCATCGTGGTGGAGAAAAAGGAAGGACTGCTGTCCGTGGCTACCGACCACCAGAAGGAGCGTACCGCACAGCACATTCTGAATGAGTACGTGAAGCGCACGCACCGCAACAACCGCATCTTCGTGGTGCACCGTCTGGACCGCGAAACCTCGGGCATCATGATGTATGCCAAGGATGAAAAGACGCAGCACACGCTCCGCGACAACTGGCACGACATCGTGTACGACCGCCGCTACGTGTCCATCGTCATGGGCGACATGGAGAAAGACCAGGGCACCGTACGCTCCTGGCTCACCGACCGCAAGCTGTACGTCAGCTCCTCGCCGGTAGACGACGGAGGCAAGCTCTCCATCACGCACTACCGCACCATCAAGCGGGCCAACGGCTATTCGCTCATGGAGCTGCAACTGGAAACGGGACGCAAGAACCAGATTCGCGTGCACATGCAGTCGCTCGGCCATCCGGTGGTGGGCGATGCGCGTTACGGCTGCGAAACCGACCCGCTCGGACGTCTGGCACTCCACGCCTTCAAGCTGTGCTTCTACCACCCGCTTACGGGCGAACGGATGGAATTTGAGACTCCCTATCCTGCCCCGTTCAAGAACCTGATGCTGAGAAAATAAAAACAATATATGATAAAAAACCTGATTTTTGATTTCGGAGGGGTCATCGCCCCTATCAGCCGCGAACAGGCGGTGGAAGCGTTCCGCCAGTTAGGGGTGGCCGATGCCGACCAGCGCCTGGACAAATATCACCAGACGGGGATTTTCCAGGAACTGGAAGAAGGAAAAATTACGCCCGATGAGTTCCAGGTGAAACTGGGACAGTTGTGCGGCGGACGTACTCCTAATTGGGAGGAGACACGCCAGGCATGGCTGGGCTACTTCACCGGACTGGACGAACGTCTGCTCGACTGCCTGAAGGAGCTGCGCAAACGCTACAAGCTCTTCGTGCTGAGCAACACCAATCCTTACGTGATGGACTGGGCCTGCAGTCCGGCATTCTCGTCAAAGGGGAAACCGCTCAGCGACTATTTTGACAAGCTGTACCTCTCCTACCAGATTGGAGTGACCAAGCCCGACCGGCAGATTTTCGACTTCCTGATAGCCGATGCCGACATTCTTCCGTCAGAATCGCTCTTCATTGACGACGGGGCAGGCAACGTACAGGCAGCCCGCCAGCTGGGTTTCCAGACCTACTGCCCGCATAACGGCGAAGACTGGCGCGACGCGCTGACGGTACTTCTCCAGAAATCCTGAAAAAACGTCCTTGCGTTTCATTCATAACGTAAAGGAATTTTCCATACAACGTCCTTGTGTTTCAATCCGAACGCAAGGACGTTTTGCTTTAAATGCACCGGCATTCCCGTCCAGCCGCAAAGGCGATACATCATCTGTCACCCCGCAGACCGATGCATTTCCCTACCCTCGATAGGGAAATTCCCCCACAGGAATAGGAAAAATCATTCGTTTGTATGATTTTTTCCGGATACCTTTGTCACATAGAGGAAAACGAACACACAAAGAGTTATGAGAACAAGGGTAAGAAAATTCATGTATATGGCGATGCTGGTCGCACTGACACTCGCCTTCCCGTCATGTAACGTGGAAATGGAATTAGGGAACAACACCCTGGAATATCGTGAACGCACAGCGTATCTCTGCAGCTACGACTGGCAGGACGACTGGTACGACGACTACGGCTTGCACCACTTCCAGGTGCTGCGCTTCTATGCCAACGGAACGGGTGAAGACTTTATCCGCATTCAGGATGCCCGCGGACGTTGGGAGGAATATACCTACACCTTTACGTGGGACTGGTACGACGCTTTCTACACCAGCATCCGTTTGAACTACGGCGGAGGTGACTACTCCTACATGGACAATATCCGCCTGGGAGAAGGACGAATGGAATGCCTGCTCGACGGTGCGGCTGTATGCTTTTACAGTTATTAAAAAATCAGTAAAGAAAAACCGACAGATAAAGCGAACAAAACACGAAATCAGTTTGTTATAGAAATAAATCACCAAAGAATTTCATGTTTTCTTTTTTAAGATAATTAATTTTTTAGTTTATTCGTTCAAAAAAAAACGTATCCTGCCGTGAGACAGCGATACGTTTTTTTATGCAATGAACACAAGAGTTCCGCCCGTGGGGTCAGCTCATGCTACCACCCACGATGTCCAGCAACTCGTTGGTAATCGCCTGCTGGCGGCTCTTGTTGTAAATCAAGGTCAGTTCCTGAATCAGGTCGTTTGCATTGTCCGTGGCAATCTGCATAGCCATGGTGCGCGCGGCATGTTCCGAAGCCGTGGAGTCAAGCAGCACGGTGTACATCTTCATGCGGAGTACCTTGGGCAGCAACTCTTCCATCACCTGTTCCGGCGACGGCTCGATGAGGTAATCGGCCTGCATGGTTTCCTGTTCCTCCCCATTCTCGTCCGTATGACCGGCACTCAGGTCGAGCGGCAGATAAGTCTCCCGCGTCAATACCTGCGTAGAGGTCGACTTGAAGTGGTTGTAGAGCAGCTCCACCTGCTGAATCTCACCGCTGGCAAACCGCGTCATCAGCTCGGCAGCCAGATCGGCCGCCTCCTGATAGTTCGGTTTTCCGCTCATGTGCTGATAATCGCCGGCCGCCGTCAGTCCTTCCATCTTCTTCACCGCATCGGCCACCTTACGGCCCACCGGATAAATCAGGATGTTCTCACGGCCCACCTTCGGCTCATACTCTGCCACCACCTCGTTCAGGTGACGGATGACATTGGCATTGAATCCGCCGCACAGACTGCTGTTGGAGGCAAACACCACCACGGCCACTTTCTTCACTTCACGTTTCACTGCAAAAGGCGATTCCACGCTCAGCTCCGCGCCCAGGAAATTACTGAGCATACGGTGCAACCGGCGTTCGTAGGGAAGCATATTTTCAATGGCCTCCTGCGCCTTGTGCAGCTTGGAAGACGCCACCATCTTCATCGCCGAAGTAATCTTCAGCGTGCCGTGGATTGAGTTGATTCTTCCTTTAACTTCTTTCAGTGATGCCATGGGATTTATGCTTTAAATTGTCCGGCCACTTCGGCAGCCAGTTTCTCAATAGTTGCGGTAATTTCGTCGGAAATCTTTCCGGCTGCCAGTACGTCAATCACATCGGCCTGATGGTTGGCACGCAAGCTGGTGAGGAACGAATCCTGGAAGGCACGTACCTTCGAAATAGGAATGTCGCGCATCAGTCCGTGCGTACCACAGTACAGAATGGCCACCTGTTCGCCTACCGGCATCGGTGAGTACTGCGGCTGAATCAGCAGCTGGTTGTTCTTACGTCCACGGTCGATGGCCATGGCAGTCACAGAGTCCATGTCGCTGCTGAACTTCGAGAAGGCCTCCAGTTCACGATACTGTGCCTGGTCAATCTTCAGCGTACCGGCCACTTTCTTCATACTCTTTATCTGGGCGCTACCACCTACACGCGATACAGAGATACCCACGTTGATAGCCGGACGGAAGCCCTGGTTGAACAAGTCGGTTTCCAGGAAGATCTGACCGTCGGTAATGGAAATCACGTTGGTCGGAATGTAGGCAGACACGTCGCCGGCCTGTGTTTCGATAATCGGCAGGGCGGTCAGTGAACCTCCGGCCTTTACCTTACCCTTCAGGCTGGCTGGCAGGTCGTTCATCTGTTCGGCCACTTCCTGCTGGTTGATAATCTTCGCCGCACGTTCCAGCAGACGAGAGTGCAGGTAGAAGATATCACCCGGATAAGCCTCACGTCCTGACGGACGACGCAGAATCAGTGATACCTCACGGTAAGCCACAGCCTGTTTTGACAAGTCATCGTACACCACCAGTGCATGACGGCCGGTATCACGGAAGTACTCGCCGATGGCAGCTCCGGCAAACGGAGCGAAATACTGCATGGCAGCCGGGTCGGAAGCCGTAGCAGCCACCACGATGGTATAGTCCATCGCCCCCTTCTCACGCAATGCATTCACGATACTGGCCACGGTAGAACCTTTCTGACCGATGGCCACGTAGATACAGTACACCGGATTTCCTGCCTCGTAGTTGGCACGCTGGTTGATGATGGTATCGATGGCGATGGCCGTCTTACCTGTCTGACGGTCGCCGATAATCAACTCACGCTGTCCGCGGCCGATAGGAATCATGGCATCGATAGCCTTCAGTCCCGTCTGCAGCGGTTCCGTTACCGGCTGACGGAAGATAACCCCCGGTGCCTTACGCTCCAGCGGCATCTCGCACAGCTCTCCGCCAATTTCGCCGCGCCCGTCCAAGGGCACACCCAGAGGGTCGATTACACGTCCCAGCATCGCTTCTCCCACGTTGATGGAAGCAATGTGCTTGGTACGCTTCACAATCATCCCCTCCTTAATCTGGTCGGTCGGCCCCAGGAGCACCGCTCCCACATTGTCCTCCTCCAGATTCATCACCGTTCCCATGATACCGTTTTCAAACTGCAGCAACTCGTTGGCTTCCGCATTACGCAAACCGTAAATACGGGCCACACCGTCGCTCACCTGAAGCACGGTACCCACTTCGTCGAATTTCAGCGAGTTGTCAATCCCCTTCAACTGTTGGAGCAACACCTCTGAAACTTCGCTGGGTTTTATTGTATTTTCTGGCATAATTCTTTTTAATTAATAATTAAAAATGAACAGTGAATAATAGGAATCGTTTTTCATTATTCATTATTCATTATTCATTATTCATTATTCATTATTCATTCTTCATTATTCATTGTTTACACTATTCTCCTGTTTTTCGCGATAAACTGCTGTTTCACGCGCTTCAACTGGTTCGCCACACTGGAGTCCAGGCGGAAGCCACCCAGTTCGATGATGTATCCTCCGATCAGGCTTTTGTCCACCTTCTCTTCCAAGATTACCTCACCGTGCGTCTTCTCGGAAGCCAGTTTCTGCAAGTGTGCCACGAGCTTGGGCGAACTGACGGCAGTGGTAAGCTTTCCGATGAGGATGTGCTTGTCTTCCTGATACAGGTCGATGTACGACCACATCATGAACTGCAAGAACTTCTCCCTTCTGTCTTCCAGCACCAGGCTGAGAAAACGCGTCATCACCTGGCTCACGTCCTTTCCACCCGAAGCCTCGCAAAGCAGCTCCAGCTTCTTGCTTCTCTCCAGCACCGGATTTTCCACGGCACGCCGCAGGCCGGGCACTTCGGCAAAGTGTGCAGCCAGAGTCTTCACCTCCTTGTACACCTTGTCTTCCAGCCCTTCACCCTTCGCGTATGCCAGCAGTGCCTTCGCGAAACGTCTTGAAACGACTCCTGTATTCATGACACGTTATTTTTTAGAAGTTTCAATCATTTCATCCAGCAGACGGTCAATCAGCGCAGCCTGTTCCTTTTCATCGGCCAGCTTGTTGCGCATAATCTTCTCTGCAATGCCCACTGACAACACGGCTACCTGGCGGCGGATGTCACGGATGGCACTTTCCTTTTCCGTTTCAATCTGCTTCTTCATCTCCTCCATCAGGCGGTTGCCTTCGGCGAAGGCCTTCTCCTGAGCGTCCTTGATGATGCGGTCGCGCGTAGCAGCAGCCTCACTCAGAATGCGGTGCTGTTCTTCGCGTGCCTGTGCCAGGATTTTCTCACCCTCCACCTTCACGTTGGCCAGCTGTTCGTTGGCCTCACGCGCCGCCTTGAGCGAATTGTCAATGTATGCTTTCCGGTCCTCCACCGTCTTCAGAATCACCGGGAAGCCGTATTTCGCCAAGATGAAGAACACGACTCCGAAGGTGATGACCATCCAGAACAGCAGCCCCGGATCCGGAGTTAATAATCCCATAACTTATCGTTTTATTTTTTACAAGAACAAAGTCAACAAACAAACCACGATGGCAATCAGTGCCACACCTTCTACCAAGGCTGCGGCAATAATCATGTTCATACGCAAGTCGCCTGAAGCTTCCGGCTGGCGTGCGATACCTTCCATGGCCGAGCTACCAATTTTACCGATACCGATACCGGCACCCAAAACTGCAATACCTGCACCGATAGCGGCGCCCAACTTACTAATACCTACACCTGCAGCTGCCTGCAATAAAACTGACAATAACATAATTTTCTTGTTTTAAAAGGTTATACTTTAATTTTCTTTGAATCAATTATTTTTCGGCATGTTCCTTCACCTGCGACAGACCGATAAACACGGCCGACAGCATCGTGAAGACGTATGCCTGGATGAATGCCACCAGAATTTCCAGCGCATTCATGAAAATGCTGAATGCCACCGACACCACCGTCATCGAGCCGTTGATAACCGGACCCGACTTCACCGTGATGAAGATAATGGCCACCAGACTGAGCACGGCCGCATGTCCTGCCATGATGTTGGCAAACAAACGGATCATCAGTGCAAACGGTTTGGTAAAGATACCGAAGAATTCAATCAGCGGCATCATCGGAATCGGCGCCTTCAACCACGTAGGCACGTCGGGCCAGAAGATTTCCTTCCAGTAAGCCTTCGTACCATACACGTTGGTCAGCACGAACGTACACAAAGCCAGCACCAGCGTAATGGCGATGTTACCCGTCACGTTCGCACCTCCGGGGAAGATAGGAATCAGCCCCATCAGGTTGTTCACCAGCACGAAGAAGAACGCCGTAAGCAGATAAGGAGCGTAGCGGCGGTAATTCTCGCCGATGCAGCCCTTAATCACGTCGTTGTAGATAGAAAGCACCGTGGCCTCAATCATGCCGACGCCCCCCTTGGGTGCCCCGTCTTCCAGCGGATGTTTCTTGTACCAGCGCACACAGCTCATCATGATGACCAGCAGCACCGCACTGTTGATAAACAAGCCCAGCACATTCTTCGTGATGGAGATGTCCAGCGGACGCACCTCCTCGCCGGCCGCATTGCGTTCCACGATTTTGCCGTCGTAGGCACCACCCTCGGCCACGTACAGCCCCTCGTAAGGACCTTCCTCCAGCCGGGCAGACGAGAACACATGCCAGCCCGTACTGCTTTTCACGATCACCGGCAGCGGAATGCTTACCTCCGTATCGCCGAACTTCGCAATGTGCCACTGGTAGGCATCGCCAATGTGTCCGAACACCAGTTCGTTCACGTCGATGTCACCCTCAGCAGCCTGTGCCTTCGTCAGCGCAGCCGGAACCGCCATCAGCAGTAACAGCGTGATGATTATGTACCGTATTTTTTTCATCATTAGCTTTTTTTCTTAGTTTGAGTTTCGCTTCAAAAAGAAGGAAAAAACGGGTTTCGAATATCAGAAACGCAAAGTAGAAGAAGATGAAGGTCAGCATGAACGCCACCACTTCATGTCCTATCACAAATCCGTAGAACATCAGCAGCATGGCACTGATTATGAATTTCAGTACCTTGCACACCAGATACGTCATCGCAATCCGTTCCAGCCCCACGCGATAGTTGAACGCGAACATTTCTATGTAAAACAGGCCGAAAAGATAGAAGAATATCGGAATGGCCGGAAACCACAGGAAATACCTGTCGGGAATGAACAGATGATATACCACGGCGACGAGCGTCGTCAGCACGATTCCAATCACGGTCAGTTCTTTTATAAATTTCTTCTTAACGGTCAACAAAAACATAGTATCGTGCGGTTTTTCATCCGGAAAGCCGCCAAAAACATATTCGGTTCATCGCCTGCTTCGCTCCTCTCAGAGTTCCACACAGACTGAAATCTGATTCTCCTTGACTTCCACGAATCCCCCCTTGATTTGCAGGGATTGCGTTTCCTGTCCGGCCACGTATTTCACTTCCCCGGCCGAGAGTGTGGAAATAATCGGGGCATGGTCGGCCATGACCTGAAATTTTCCTGCGCTTCCCGGAAAGGTAACCTGGCTCACTTTACCTTCGTAAACCAGCTTTTCGGGTGAAACGATAACCAGATGAAGTTCTTTCATATTAAGCTATCAGCTTTTAACTTTTAACTTTTAACTTTTACTTATTAACTCTTAGCCGCTTCCATCAGCTTCTTACCCTTCTCGATGGCGTCCTCAATGGTACCCACGTTCAGGAAAGCCTGTTCAGGCAGATAGTCTACCTCGCCGTCCAGAATCATCTTGAATCCCTTGATGGTGTCTTCTATGGAAACCATCACGCCCGGCACGCCCGTAAACTGCTCGGCCACGGCAAACGGCTGCGAAAGGAATCGCTGCACGCGGCGGGCACGGTTCACCGTCAGACGGTCTTCATCCGAAAGTTCATCCATACCTAAGATAGAGATAATATCCTGAAGCTCCTTGTTGCGCTGCAGAATCTGTTTCACGCGCTGAGCGGTTTCGTAGTGCTCCTTGCCCACAATCAGCGGGTCGAGGATACGCGACGTAGAGTCCAGCGGGTCTACAGCCGGATAGATACCCAGCTCGGTAATCTTACGGCTCAACACCGTAGTGGCATCCAGGTGGGTAAAGGTAGTAGCCGGAGCAGGGTCGGTCAAGTCATCGGCCGGCACGTACACCGCCTGCACGGAAGTAATGGAGCCGTTCTTCGTAGAAGTGATACGTTCCTGCATCTGTCCCATTTCCGTAGCCAGTGTCGGCTGGTAACCTACTGCCGAAGGCATACGTCCCAGCAAGGCTGAAACCTCAGAACCTGCCTGCGTAAAACGGAAGATGTTGTCGATAAAGAACAGGATATCGCGCGGACCGTTGTCGCCCGTCTGGCGGTCACGGAACGATTCGGCCAGTGTCAGACCCGACAAGGCTACTGACTGACGGGCACCGGGAGGCTCGTTCATCTGTCCGAACACCATGGCTACCTGCGATTTTTCCACTTCGTTGTAATCCACCTTCGAAAGGTCCCAGTTTCCTTCCTCCATGCTCTTGAGGAATTCGTCACCGTAGCGGATTACGCCTGATTCAATCATTTCTCTCAGCAGGTCGTTACCTTCACGGGTACGCTCACCCACTCCTGCAAACACGGAGAAACCATTGTGTTTCTTGGCAATGTTATTGATTAACTCTTTGATGAGCACGGTTTTTCCAACACCCGCCCCACCAAACAGACCGATTTTACCACCCTTCAGGTAAGGTTCCAGCAGGTCGATGACCTTGATACCGGTAAACAATACTTCCTGGGTAGTAGCCAGGTCTTCGAATTTCGGAGGTTCACGGTGAATAGGAAATCCGTCCGTCTTGTCCAGTTCTTTCATACCGTCAATGGTATCACCTACCACATTCATCACACGGCCCTTGATCTGGTTTCCGATAGGCATCGAAATCGGATGCCCCGTAGGAACGACTTCCATTCCGCGCTTCAACCCGTCCGTACTGTCCATGGCCACGCAGCGTACCGTGTCTTCACCGATATGCTGCTGCACTTCAATCACCAGCGTACGCCCGTCGTTACGGGCAATCGTCATGGCATCGTGGATTTTCGGCAAGGCGTGTTCCACGTCTTGTCCTTCTTCAAACTTGAAGTACACATCGACCACCGGACCGATTACCTGCGAAATGTGTCCAACGATTTTTGACATAAGCAATTATTTTAATTTAAAAGAATGAATCATCCATGGTTCTTACCTCTTAAACAAACGTCCCGGGTTTTTGTTTAAAGTTTGACCATTTCTGTAACGCAAATTTACTGAATAAACTCTCATATATGTAACTCCATGTAACATTTTTTAGACTGATTCCCCTAATAATAGACATAAATCAAGAGATATCGGACAAATGGTTTTACACTTGTTTACACAGAGGCGAAATATCTAAACAAATATTTACAAGATATTGTACGTGTGTGCGGTCACACATACTATTTTAGACAAAGAACATGACGTGCTATATGGGTGTATCTTTTTTATTTTAGACAGAAGAACATAAAGACAGATTTTGTAGATGCAATCTTTCTTTTGTACTTATATGCTTATGTCCGAAAAATAATAACTGCTATAGGATGTTGCCTTTTTGCTTTAGACAGAAGAACATAAGAACAGATTTTCTGTGTAAATATAAACTTATGTACTTTATGTTCTTATGTCCAAAAACATTCAAGAAATATCTTTCTATGCTTACGTCATAAAAAATTATGAGCGTTTATACTCTCTGTACTTCCTTTTTATTTCTATACGGTCACCACCAAAATTAATGAGTAATCCATGGTCTTTATGAGTTGCCGTCAAATAATTAACCAGCTGAGTTTCGTGTATGGAAAGAAGATGTTGCACCGCTTTTAGTTCGATAATTATCTCTCCCTCTACAATAATATCTGCTCTAAACTCCCCTACAATCTCATCTTTATAATATACATTTATAGGGGTTTCAGAATCCGCATGAATACCTTTTTCCCTTAACTCTATCAACAATGCCTTTTGATACACCGACTCTAAAAAACCGGCTGCCAGATGTGTTCTTACATTGTATGCGCATTGAATAATTACCTTAATAAGGTCTTCTGTTTTCATATCCATAATATTACACAGTTAAAAATTCTTTTGTCTTTATGTTCTTATGTCTAAAAACATTCGTCTTTATGTCTTACAAAAAAAGCCACATTACTGTGGCTCTTCTTTATATTAATATGTCTCGTTACACGCGTTTGAAGGTGTAGTTGCCTTCCTCGGTATACATCTCCGACTCAAAGGTTCAATCGTACGAAGCTTGAATCTCCTCCTCCGTATACGACAGAATTACTACCCGTATGTTGCGGCCACGATTGTCCGACAGCGTCAGCACCCCCTTGCTCAGTGTCCAGTTGAACGACTCGCCACGAAACAAAGCCGTACCGCCACTTTTCACCGAGAGCGTCTGTCCCATGTGCTCAGGATCATTACGACCAGACTCACCTTCCGAATTTGTCCAGTCATTTGCCGTCACCTTCCATGTACCGATAATGTCATCTCTCGACACATCCACACCCGTCGGATCATCCATGCTACAGCTTGCCATTCCGGCCACCATCAGGATAAAGCTCAAAAAGAGCCATACGTTCTTTAGTTTCTTCATTTTCATTTGGTTTTACAGATAATATATAATGCTTATACTATTTCTTTCTCCAGATCGATTCCACCTTCCGCCGTACGGCCAGCACATTCAGCACCGATACCAGCAGGAAAAGTCCCCCGGCCGTCAGCAGCGCCGGCAGCAGACTGCCTGCCTGAAAATCGGGCACCATCCGCCGCAGCATGTCCAGATACGCATCACGCGCCATCCACACCAGCAGCACACCCATGGCCGCCACCGCTGCGTTCAGCCCTACCGTAAGTACCTGATACGGACGCGCCACCGCCGCCGGACTGAAACCAATCATCAGCAGGTTCTCCAGCTTCTTCGTGTTCTTCTGCAACAGCAGGTAGATGCTCAGCATCAGCAGGTAGAACGACAGCACACTGATAATCAGTCCCACCGTGAGCACGATGCCTACCACCATCTTCAGGAACCACGTCGTCTTTCCCGCATCCAGCTTGTCGCCTTCCGTCTCATAGCCTTTCTGCTTGAAATACTTCGCAATACGGTCGTCCGCCGGATTGTCCACCTCCACAATCAGTCGTGAAGGAGCCGTCTCACCGCCATCACCCAATGTGGCGTTGGCCCATTCCATGAACGCCTGCGGCACCAGAATCGTGTTCAGCCGGTTGGAAAAACCCACGATACGTCCCTTCATGCGCTCCGTCCGTCCCCGTCCGCTCAGCCGCACGTCCAGCGTCATCATCCCCATCACGCCCTCCGAGAGCTGCGGCAGGTTGCGACTCTGTGCAAAGCCGAAGTTATAAAGGTTCAGGTAGTTGCGCGGGATGATGATAGGGATTTCCGTCTGTCCCTCGCGATACGTCCAGCCCTCCAGCCGCACGTCTACAAACTCGTCGGGCACCGACTCAAAGAACATCGCCGTAGAGAGCTGCATGCCCGCCATGCCCATGCCGGCCGACACCTGAAACTGTGCCGGAGTGAACGCTCCCGTCCGCTTGGCAAACGGCTGCGACTCCATGTCGGCTATGTCGGCACGCGAGAACGTACCTCCCTTGCCCACCAGGCTGCCCAGCGTGCTCACCTGCTTGCTCACAATCACGTAGTCCTTCTTCATGAAACTGTCGCCCTGCGTAAACACCGGCAACACGTCCTTGTAAAACTGTATGCCCAACAGCACAATCACCATACCGCACAGGTTGGCAAGGAAAAATCCCGCCAACTGCGCCACACTGATGTGCTGCCTCAATAATTTCCAGATCATATCCGTCTTCGTTTTAATCCCTTACAAACTCAGCACCCTGTCATACTCCAGCGGCAGGTGCTTGCCGATGGACGTCACAATCACTCCCGCACCCTGACGAGCCGCTTCCTCCTTCAGGATACGCGCCATAATCTGCCCGTTGCCGTCGTCCAGGTGGCTCACCGGCTCATCCAGGAAGAAAAAGTCGGCCGGCTGACACAGCATCCGCACGAAAGCCACGCGCTGCTGCTGCCCGTACGACATCCTGGCCGCCTTCACATCCCACTTGTCGGCGATGCCCAGCTGCTCAAACCAGTCCTTCACCTGCTGCTTGCGGCAGAAGCCTGTCAGCCCGTTCTTCAGCTGCACGTTCTCCCATGCCGTCAGTTCCCCGAACAGGCGGAGTTCCTGAAACAGCATGCCCAGCGAGCGCTTGCGGATGTCGGTCCACTGCTTCACCGTGAGTTTCCGCACGTTCTCCCCGTCGAAGGTGATAATCCCCTGGTAGTCCGTACGGTACCCGTAAATAAAACTGCAAAGCGACGACTTGCCCGTGCCCGACGCCGCTTCAATCAGATACATCTTCCCTTTCTGAAAAGCCACCTGCCGGTGCCATACGTCCGACACGATTCCGTCGCGTCCGGCGAATACCTCCGGCAGGGTCTGCTGTAATTCTATTGTGTCCATTTCATCAGTTAAAAAGTAAAAGTTAAAAGGTAAAAAGTAAACGGACATGCACCCGTAACTTTTAATTTTTAACTTTTAATTATTCACTATTTTCACCAGCTGCTTCAACACATTCTCCTTGTGGTCCTTCAGTTGCAGCACCAGGCGAGCCTTGGTCGGTTCATCCGATTCGATGCTCAGGTAGTCCAGCATACTGATGTAAGAAATCTGCGGAAGAACGGCAGACAAAGCCTGGAAGTTCACGTTCAGGTAGAAATGCTTGTCCTTCACGTCCTTGGCCCAGTCACAGTCTTTCAGCGACAGTCCCTTCACCTCACGGCCAATCAGGTCCTCCTGATTCGTCAGGTAAAAGCGGTCATCCTTCACGCCCAGCCAGAAAGACACCGGTCCGCGGCCCATGCCCAGCATGGCACCGTTGGCAGCCACAAACTGATAGGCATTCTCACCCTTGTCCACCAGACGCATCTGACCGTTGGTCATGGCCAGCATCGGTTTCAAGTCCTCAAACGTACGCATGAAGTCACCGTTTTTCACGTCGGCATACAGGATGAAGCCCGGCTTCAACGACATCTCCGGCATGGCCACTGCCACGTCACCCTTCACCGCCTTGAAGATAGCCTCAAAGTCGAGCGGCATCATTGAGTTGTCCAGCTCCTGACGCACCGTCGGGTTCTCACGCAACAGCTCATACGCCTTTTCACCGTTCACGTTGGCAGCCATCCAGAGCACCGTATTGGCAGGGAACACCTTCAGATACGTGCCGTCCAGTTCGCCGCTCACCTCCGCCTGCTTCTTCAGCAAGTCCTTGAACTTGCCCTCCAGCAGCGTCTCCACTTCCATCACGGCCCTTCCCGCCTGGAAATCGAGCGTAGAAAATATCTTCAAATCATTCAGGTTCAAGTCAGCCGGCAGCCCCATCGTCACCGGGCCCAGGTAACTCTTCGGCATGGCGTTCAGCGAAGTCACCATGGCCACATCCTCGTCGGCATCCTCTAATTTCTTGAATTCCGGAGTGCCCGAATAGCCCTCCCCTTCTTTCTGGCGCAACCACATCGAAGCCTGATGCTGCAAGTCCTTCGGGTTACCGTTGCCCGCCAGCATCAGAAACGCATCGTCCGTCCAGGCCATCAGTCCGCCGCCACCCACGGTCCAGCGGCAACCGTCACCGTCGGCAGGAGCCTCACACGCCTTCTGCTCCTGAAGCATGGCCATCAAATCTTCCAGTTTTCCCTTGTCGGCCATGCGCACCAGCACGCCGCCCATTTCCATCTGAGAAGCGGCAAAGAAATACACCCGGTCGGTCAGTCTCAACCCGCTCTCTTCCGGATTCTCCATCAGCTTGTCCACCAGGGCATCCGCACTGCCCTTCAGGCTCGATTTCATCATCTGCCCCATCGACTGCTTCACCTGGTCGTTCAGGTCACACTTCTGTGCCATCTCCATCAGGTCGAACGAGAACACTGCAGCCGCATCCTTTGGCAACGCATTGGTGTACGCATTGTCTTCCCCGCAGGCAGACAACAGGAAAGCCATACCCAAGGCCAGGCCTCCCATCCATTTCCATGTCTTTTTCATAATGATTCTATTTAAAAGTTACACATCAGCTTATTCCGCGTGCGTCAGGTTCATCAGGTGTACGGCCACCAGTGCCGCCGTTTCCGTACGCAGGCGCGACTTGCCCAGACTCACTGCCTGAAAGCCCTTTTCTGCAGCCAGCGCCACTTCCTCCAGACTGAAATCCCCTTCCGGACCAATCAGCACCACGGCGTCCTCGTCCTTGCGGAGCACGTCGCGCAGCAGAGGCTTTTCCCCCTCATAGCAGTGGGCGATAAACTTCTGTCCCGTAAACTCCCGCTCCATAAAGCGGCGGAAATCCGTCATCTCGTTCACCACCGGCTTGCGTGCCTTGAGCGACTGTTTCACGGCCGACACCACGATTTTCTCCACCCGTTCCGTCTTGATGACCTTCCGTTCCGAGAAACGGCAGTTCAGAAACGTCAGCTCGTCGAAACCGATTTCCGTGGCCTTCTCCGCCAGCCATTCCATACGGTCCATGTTCTTCGTAGGCGCCAGAGCCAGGTGCAGGTGCCCCTTCCAGAAAGGCTCCTGCTCCGTTTTCTCCACCACCTTCACCACACAGCGTTTCTGCGTAGCTGCCGAAATGACCGCCCGGTAAAAGCATCCCTTTCCGTCAGTCAGCATAATCTCCTCGCCCACTCCCAGGCGCAGCACCCGCAGGCAGTGGCCCGCTTCTTCTTCCGGCAGCTCCAGCGTCTGCGCAATATCCGGTGTATAAAACACGTGCATAATTACAATTCTTTTTCTAAATCCTCCAAATCTTCGTAATCTTCCTCTTCTTCTTTGTTGCGGGTCGCCATTTCCTGCTTAATCAGCTCCGCATACTCATAGTCCTCGCGGCGGATGGCATCCTCCATCTCCCGCTCCAGCCCTTTCAGCGGCATCAACCGCAGCAGCAGCGCCTTCGTGTTAGGCACAGACTTGGTAAAGCCCGAACGGGGGTCTTCCAGGAACTTCGCGTTCACATAGAACGGAACACCGGCTATCAGACTCACCACCAGCGCGTCGAACAGTGTCAGCTGCATCTCCATCACCGAGCCGTCTTCCTTGCGCAGAGTCACAATCGCACGGTGCAGCAACTTCACCTTGTCCTTTACCACCACCTTTTCCACGGTAACACCCAGCTCCTTCAGAATATGCACCGTCTGATAAGGCAGCGTGGCATCCGTGCCTTCCGGGTCGTTAACAGCCGCGTACAGCAAGTCCGCCTCGTCGGGGTTGATAATCCCCAGCATCATCCGGTGCGGTTCGTTCACCTCCTCCAGCAGCAGCTTGAAGTTCTGCCCGTCCAGCATCATAATATCCATCTTCTCCTCATCGTCCATCACCTGATCAAATGTCAGGTGCCCGATCAGTTTATCCACATTCATGGCCTCGTCAATGGTACGGACCCGCATTTCTACAAATTCGTCTTTCTTTTCCATTTTCACATTCTAATTACTCGTTATCTACTTTATGTTTGTATTTAAATACCAGTGCAAAAGTCACCGCCACTACCAGCGCGTAGGCCGCAAACACGAACCACGCCCGGCTCCAGCCTTCCACCTGCGGTGCCTGCGAATTGAAGTCCACGAAGCAGTTCACCACCGCCTGCGCACTCAGCGTACCCACCGTGGCTCCGATACCGTTCGTCATGATGATGAACAGTCCCTGCGCACTCGAGCGGATAGACAGGTCCGTCTCCTTGTCGACAAACAGCGAGCCCGACACGTTGAAGAAGTCGAATGCCACGCCATACACAATCATCGACAGCACGAACATCCACACCCCGCTGCCCGGGTCACCCAGGCCGAAGAGTCCGAAGCGCAGTACCCACGCCACCATGGCAATCAGCATCACCTTCTTGATGCCGAGGCGTCCCAGGAAGAACGGAATCAGCAGGATACAGCACGTCTCACTGATCTGCGAGAGCGAAATCAGCAGGTTGGCATGCTGCACGCCAAAGGTATTGGCATATTCCGGAATGGCGCTGAAGCTCGTGATAAACGGATTGGCAAAGCCGTTGGTAATCTGCAAGGACACACCCAGCAGCATCGAGAAGATGAAGAACACCGCCATCTTGCGGTTCTTGAAGAGCAGAAACACCCTCAGTCCCAATGCCTCTACCAGCGACTTCTGTCCGCCCTGTGCGCGGCTCACCGGACATTCCGGCAGCGTCTGGGCATATACGGCCAGCACCACGCCCCATGCCGCACAGGTAAAGAACTGCATGTAGTTCGACTGGAATCCCAGTAAATCTACCAGCCACATGGAACAAATGAAACCGATGGTCCCGAACGTACGTATCGGCGGAAACGCCTTGATGGTATCCAGCCCTGCCTTGTCCAGCGCCGTATAAGCCACCGAGTTCGACAAAGCCAGCGTAGGCATGTAAAACGCCACACTCACGGAGTAGAACGAGAACAGTGGTGCAAACTCCACCTGCGGTCCCGTAGTCATGGCATAATAGCCCGCTCCACCCATAAACAGGGCCGCCAACAGATGGCTCAGCCCCAGCAACCGTTGCGCCGGAATCCAGCGGTCAGCCACAATACCCAACACAGCCGGCATGAACAGGGACACAATCCCCTGCATGGCGTAAAAAATTCCGATATGTCCGCCTAATCCCACACCCGCCAGGTACGTACCCATTGAGGTAAGATACGCTCCCCACACGGCAAACTGCAGGAAGTTCATGACAATCAGTCTCATTTTCATGTTCATATACTCATAGATTTAAAGGTTATTTCATCATCGTAGCCAGTGAAGCCAGCATCGTAGCCAGTGAAGCAAACGAAGTCGCATTCGATACTATGTTCGCAAAGTTGAACTTCTTCGTCTTGTTCGGTACCACGATTTCGCAGCCCGGCTCAATCTGTTTCTTGCCGCTGCCTTTCACTTCGGCCACCTGTCCGTTCATATAAATAATGAACTTCTGGCTCTTCTTGGCGTTGGCAGAGTAACCGCCCGCCTGGCTCAGGTAATACTTCACGCTTTTGCCTGCCGCATACGATACCGTGTTCGGCATCATCACCGCTCCGTTCACCTTCACCGTATTGTTGTATTCCGGCACGGTCAGCACATCGCCCTCACGCAGCACCAGGTCAGCGTCTCCGCCCGGGTTCGCCAGCGCAGCTTCCAGGTCGATACCTACCGTAAACGTACTGTCCACCTTCAGCCCCAGCGTGTTGGCCATGGCATCACCGATTTCACGGCGCATCATCTTCACCACATCCTCCATACGGCGCAGCTCCTCCTCGTTGGCCACGCGGCGCAACTTCGCTCCACGCACATACGCATAGCGGCTCACCCCGCCGGCACGCTGAATCAAGCTGCTCAGACGTTCACTCTTCGTGTTCAACGTATAGTCACCGCGGAACAGCACCTCACCGTCCACCGTCACGTTCACCTGCTCGTTGTAGCTCGGGCTGCGGCGCACAAACACCTGGTCGTACGGCTGCAGTTCAAATCCCGCTTCACCGTCCACCACGAAACCATCCTTCAGTCCGAACGAGAAATTCTGTCCGATTACGTCCGGCTCCGTCGTCCCTCTCGGGTCACGGATGCGTCGTGACACGTCCACACGCACCAGCGAAGCCGATTCCTTCAAACCGCCCGCTGTAATCACCAGGTCCTCCAGGCTCATGTGGTCGGCATACGTATAGCTACCCGGCTTGTTCACCTCACCGCTGATGGTCACCTTGCCCATGTCCTGCAAGTCGTGGATGCTCGGGATATACAAAATGTCATTCTTCTGCAAGGCAATGTCGGGCGACGTACCGTTCAGAATACCCTGAATGTCAACCGGAAGCACCTCTTTCGTCAGGTTTTCCCGTTCGCGATACAACACCGCACGTCCTGTAAAGGCATCCCCCAGCAAACCGTCGGCCTTCTCCACCAGCTGGCGTACCGTGTTCAGCGAACCGCTCAACTCGAATACCCCCGGGTGATACACAGCCCCTTTCACTTCCAGACGGTTGTTGAAGCGGTTCAGAATCGAATCCACCGAAATCACGTCCCCGTCTATTAATTTAAACGCAGAATAGTCTATATCGTTCACCGTTTTCACGGAAAATTCTTTACCATCCTTACGCAACACCCTGATACTCTTCTTGTAAGCATCCGAAGCAAAACCGCCGGCATACTTCAGCAAAGTGGCAGCCGATTCCCCGTTCTTCATTTCGTAGAACATCGGGCGCTTCACCTTACCCGTAATCTTCACCAGCTCGTCGTAAGTAGGCACAATCACCACGTCGCCGTCCTGCAGGCGGATGTCGTCCTGAATCTGCCCCTTCATGATGTACTCATACACGTCCAGACGGGCAAACGTCTTGCCGCCGCGAGCCACCTGCACGTTACGCAAGCTACCGATGTCGCTCACACCGCCTGCCACGTACAGCGCATGAAATACCGTCGAGAGCGATGACAGCGAATACGTACCCGGCGCCATCACTTCCCCCATCACGTTCACCTGGATGGTACGGATATTTCCCAATGTCACCTGGATGTTATTGCCCGAATCCGCATAAATCTTTCCCAGTTCCTGCTTCAGCAGCTGGCGTGCATCCTGAATCGTCATGTTGTTCAGGTACACCGGACCCAGGTTGATGATGTTCACATAGCCGTCGGGCGAAATCTCCAGCCGCATGGTATTCTGGCTAGCGCCCCACACGTCGATAATCACCTCGTCACCCGGTCCCAGGCGGTAGTTTTCCGGCGTAGCCATGCTCAGGTTAGGCTGGAAAGTCAGCTGTTCAATGTTGAAGATATTCCGTCCGAACACATCGTTCTCGCTGGTAACCACCGTCGTCAGGTTGCGGCGTTTCTTCATGGTCTTCTGCATGTCTTCCGACCACATACTCTTGTCCACGTTTGTCGAACTTGTCTCCAGGAATTCCGAAGCATCCTCTTCCGTACCGGTCGCAGTAGTTTTCCGGGCCCGTGAACCAGAGCCCAGCAGCGAGCTGTCTTCCCCCGTCAGAGAACCGCTGCCCGATGTCGACGCGCCCGTCGAACCCGAATACATGGACTTCAATCGCAGCAACTGCTCCTGAGTGGCCCCCTTGGCCAGCAGCTCCATCGCAATGGTTTGCTGGTCCTTGCCCTGTTGAAGCGCCTGTTGCACATATTCTATCACCTGGTTGTCGGTCATTCCGCTCTGGGCATACGCGACGGATCCCCCCAGCAGGAACAGACACAATGCCAATCTTACAAACTGTCTTCTCATTCTGTCTTTCATTTTAGTTTTAAGGACAAAGATACATTATTGAAAACGAATCACCAAGCGCTTAGCCCCGGAATCTCCATTCCAAGCAGAAAAAACCGGTGTAAAAATTCCGCTCCCCTGTTTTAAAACATAAAAATAGTTAATTCAATGCAGATTTTCGCCCCAATTATATGTTTCATAACATAAAAACCTTACCTTTGCATCGTGTTTTTCATGGTATTAGATTTAAGGTTAATGAAGATTGGGAGTCTGGGAAGATTCCCTTTTTTTATGTCTATTTTTTATGTCTTTTTTTAGACAAAAGAACAGAAGAACATATTGAGTTAAAAGTGAAAAGTTAAAAAGTAAAAGCGGCAAGTAATCACAAAAAAACGGAAGAGTCCCCCCGTTCTTCATTATTCATTCTTAATTCTTCATTATTTTTCACTCTTCATTCTTCATTCTCAATTCTTCATTCTTCATTATTCACTATCAAAACGTACTGATGTATTCCGGCGCCTGATAAACAGTAATATCGTCAACTGGAAATTTCGCTTTGTTTTTCGCCTTTGCCTCCGCCATGAACCGATTACATTCATCACTTGTAAAAATCCCCTTATTCATTGCAATAGTCAGCACATCCAGCGTTCCAATATATTCAATGCCATTCTCATCACAATAAGGAGCCACATCCCGAAAGTTACTACTTGCGATAACCTCCTGTCCAAAACGCGCCATCGACATACAAGCCCGTTCTCCGTCCCCCAGCATCGGATTCTCTTTTTTAAGCCGGAAAAACTCTCGCCGGATATTTTCATTGGCATAAGGGAAAGCAATCTTGCATACCTTGCAACGCTCCATCCACTTGTCCACCTTCCGTTTCCTGTCCGGTTCCGTAGGATGATAGCTGGCCTCCTTGTACACATTCTCTACAATCATCACGGCATGAGGCTGCAGAATTTCCGTCAGCCTGTCTATATAACCGGTAGCCATGAAATGAGAGATGACATCGGCATCCACCAATATTACTTTATTCCTCCCCATATACCTCTTGAGAAACATTAATTTCCATATCCATCAGCAACGAGTAATACTTCGCCTGAGAAATACGCCCCTTATCATATAATTCACGAGCTTTCAAGTTATAATCTCCCACCAGCTCCGTCTGATAAGTAGGATAATACAACTGCGTATTATAACCGTATTCGATTGCCGAAGCAACCACATTTTTCTGGTAAAGGTCAAACGTTTTCTTGGTAATCCATTTCAAGTCCTTCAGCCGGGTAAGAAGTGCCGCCCTTGAGCAAAGAAAATTCTGTTCCACCTTCAGAAGAGTAGCCAAGGTTATTTTGTCAACCTGCTGTTCCTCGGCAGGAACCAGTTCCTTCAACCCCATTTCCGGAAGCAGAAGGTAGGCTGCAAACACATCGGCATTATACTCTTCCTCCTCTTTTTTATTAAACAGCCCCGCATTGTTCTGCGACACCTTAAAATCTTTCTGATACAACAAGTGATACAACTCATGACAGGCAGTAAAACGCTGCTTGGCATAAGACAAAGCCGTATTTATCAACATGAAATACTTGTCAGAAGAAGATTCGTTTCCCTTTATCCGGATTGCCATGCCCGAAAAATTATCATCCAGCTTCTTAAACCACGTAAGCACGTGCTTTTCTTTCAATATCTGATGAATGCGTACAGGATCCTTTGTAGTCACATGCATCTCCTCCCGCAACCTGGTTGCAAGACATTCCAGTTCAACTTTACTTCTCAAGCTCATTGCACATCTGAATATAATTTCTGACTATTTTCTGAAATTGAGAAATCTGACCAAGATTTCCAATATTTCCCGTCTTACGATACGCACAGGCCACAGATGTCTGAAAAAGCTGTTCATTTTCCTCCATCAGATCGTATTCATCCACGTTATACAGAGTGGCCAGTTTCTCCATTGCCTCCAAAGGAACTGCAGTCTCCCCTTTTTCATATTTCACGTATGCCGGCTGACTGATACCTAAATAATCACTGATTTCCTGCTGGGTATAGTTCAAATGCTCACGAAAAGCCTTGATATTTTTCCCGATTACCTGATCAAGTCCCATATTTCATCAATTAAATGATTCGTTTGCAAAGATACTCATTTTTAAGTTATAAAAACAGAAAATACAAATAAAATCAATCCAATTTATAACTTTTATTTATAGAACCAAAAGCAAAGGATGAAGAATGAGAATATTCCTTTTTGTTTTTAGACAAAAGAACAGAAGAACATATTGAGTTAAAAGTGAAAAGTTAAAAAGTAAAAGCGGTGAGCGTATCACGTTTTCACTTTTCATTCTTCATCATTATTGAAATTATGTCTTTTTGTTCTTATGTCATAATAAAAAAAACGGAAGAGTCACCCCTCCCGTTCTTCATTATTCATTCTTAATTCTTCATTATTCACTCTTCATTATTCACTCTTCATTCTATGACAAGAATAAGCTGTCATGCTTACCTGCTTCCACGTCTGACAAAATTTGCTTTACACAAACAACCAGTTCAGGAAGATACTTTTTGATTATACCAAATATCTGAATGGGGTCTACATTCCCATATTCATGCGAAATAATATTTCGACATCCGAATACGCCTCGCCAATAGACTTGCGGATAATGCGCAAACAACAGAGACGATGTACGATCATCTATCTTCTTAGCCGTTTCACCTACTACCTGTATCAGCATACATGCTGCATCAAATTTTTCCATTCTGTCCGGCGATGTAAGAAAATCCTGTGCACACGTAATCGACTGATTTCTGTTTATCACGAGAGTAGCTTTTTCCAGAATCAGCTCCAATAAATCAATCAATATTTCTTTAGATATAGATCGCATCTTTAAGGATATTCTTTTTTAACGTTGGACGAAGTGACTCTCTAAAGTTCACTAAATCAATAGAAGAATGGAGCAAAACTTCAAGTTCTTCTTTAATCTGCTCCATCACGAAAAAGTCCGGTTCCTGCAGACAGATAAAAACATCCACATCACTTTTTTCATCTTGCTGCTGGCGCGCATAGGAGCCAAACAACCCCATGAACTTTATTTTATATTTCGAAGCCGATTGTGCTTTGAATATTTTCAGTCTGTCGATGATGTCTGTTGTACTAACCATAGCTTGCAGAGATGAAGTTTACACAAAGAAACATAAAAACTTTCATCTTTCCAACTTAATCGCATAAGTTTTTCAAACGATACGCCTCACAGAAACATGTTGTTTCTTTAGACAAAAGAACAGAAGAAGGTATTGAGTTAAAAGTGAAAAGTTAAAAAGTAAAAGCGGCGAGCGTATTGCATTTTCACTTTTCATTCTTCACCATTATTGAAATTATGTCTTTTTGTTCTTATGTCATAACAAAAAAAAGAACGGAAGAGTCACCCCTCCCGTCCTTCACTATATTAATTCTTCATTCTTAATTCTTCACTCTTCATTCTTCATTATTCAACGCACTCACATCAACATCAGGAATGATAACGTCTGCAAGTTTGTCGTTTACAAGAAATCCCATGTATAGTGGAATAGTAAGAATATCTCCATCACGGCCTACGTTATATTGCCCTAACTTGATTGCATTCTTAACATGATACACGTCCTTATTTTTAAGAACCGTTGTCATGCTTTTTGCTTTACCAGACTTTGCCTTAATTTCAAGGAGAACACATTCGCCTTTGAACCTTACCAGGAAGTCCAGTTCAAGCCCGCTGTCCTTATGGAAATAGTACAGTTTCTGACCGGACTTACACAGAAAATCCGCCATGAGGTTCTCGAAAATAGCTCCCTTGTATCCAAGAAGATTTCCCTTTAAAATATCCGCCTGAGTACCATAGTCGAGCATTGCTACAAGAATACCTATATCAGTTGTGTACACTTTGAAACAGTCTTTAATAGCATTCCCCTCTAACGGCAATTCCGTAGTCTGTGTGTTATAGCATCTACGGATAATCCCTGCATCTTCCAGCCACTGAATACTGCCGATGTATTGAGCAGACCTTCCTCCCTTTTTCACAACTGAATACTGGAATTTCTTGTTCTCTTTAGCCAGTTGCTTCGGAATAGAGTCAAAACATTCCCGGATATTGGGCTTGTCCGCATCCTCTGCATATTTAACCATATCTTCTTCGTATCCGGCAATAAGATTTCGCTGCAACTTATAGATAAGTTCGATATTCCTGGTTTTAAGGAAGCAATTCACCACTTCCGGCAGCCCTCCGACAATCACATATCTGTACAGCATCTCCATCATGACCTTATGAATCCCGTCAGGAACAGCCTTTTCGTTCTCAAAGCATGATTTTACAGAATCAATAACTGTCTGACCGATTCCGTTTGCCCATAGAAACTCTTCAAAATCCAATGGATACATGTCAATCACGGTTTCGTATCCGACCGGAACAGAATCTTGCCCTACATCCTCTTTCTTTTTCTTACTTTGACCATAACCTTTTACCCCCAAAAGCGAACCTGTGGCAATGACATCGAAACGCCCGTCTATATGAAATGACTTCAAGGCAGTCCTTGCTTCCCTACACTCTTGAATCTCGTCAAGAATAATACAAGTCTTCCCTTCAATGAAACGACTGCCCTGAATCAAAGCAGAGAGGTTGAGAATGATGGTATCCACATCTATATTGCCGGTAAAGGCAGACTTGTTGTCAGGCTCAAGAATGAAATTCATATAGACCACACTTTCATAATTCTCCCTTGCGAATTTCTGAACAATGTATGTCTTTCCACACTGGCGGATACCTTTTATTACAAGAGGCTTTCTGTCCTCTGACCGTTTCCAGTCGGCTAAATATGTTTCTATCTTCCTTTTAAGCATGGTGTAATCTTATTTCCCAACGACGAAATTACACTTTTTCCAGCGAATAAACCAACATTCGACACATTTTTTCAAACGAATAACATTCATTACAGCACATTTTCTCAAACGAGTTATACAGATATCGAGCTTCTTTAGACAGAAAAAGGTATAAGGTATATAGTTAAAAGGTAAAAGTTAAAAAGTAAAAGAGGTGAGCGTATTGCGTTTTCACTTTTCACTTTTCATTCTTCATCATTATTGAAATTATGTCTTTTTGTTCTTATGTCATAACAAAAAAAAAACGGAAGAGTCACCCCTCCCGTTCTTCATTATTCATTATTCATTCTTCATTATTCACTCTTCATTCTTCATTATTCTCCATTCTTCGCCTTCCGGTTAATCACATGGTCAAACCAGAGGTTCAGCAGCGTCCATACCACCACGTCAATCACGAACACCAGCGTGTTGTTCATATAAAGAATCGCCACGATGGTAAACGCACAGAAGCAGGCCGACATCAGCTGAATCGTTACCAGCGCCCTCCGCGGTGAGAAACCCATGGCCAGGAACTTGTGATGGATGTGCGTCTTGTCGGGCATGAACAGCGACCGCTTGTTACGCGCACGCCGCAGCACCACGCGAATCACATCCAGACACGGCACCATCAGCACACTGAACGACACCAGCACCGGACTCGTCTTCATCGTAAGCAGCATATCCGGCTCATACATACAGTACTTGATGACAAAGAAGCTCAGAATATACCCCAGCGTCAAGCTGCCGGTATCCCCCATGAAAATCTTCCTTCCCAAATCCGCACTGCCGAACACGTTGTACGAAAAGAACGGGATAATCACACCCACCGTCACGAAAGCCAGCATGGCATAGCTCCACATGCGGAAATGCACGAACAGCACCCCGAACACCAGCAGCGCCACCATACTCAGCCCCGACGCCAGTCCGTCGATACCGTCAATCAGGTTGATGGCATTGGTGATGAACACCACCAGCAGCATGGTCAGCGGAATACCTACCTCTGCAGGAATCAGGTAAATGCCAAAGAGACCATAGAAATTGTTGATATACAAGCCCGACAGCGGAAACATCGCCGCCGAGATAATCTGCACCAGGAACTTCTTCCGGTAGCGCACCCCAATCAAGTCGTCGGCAATGCCCACGATATACAGCAGGGTCAGCCCTCCCGTCAGGAAAAGAAACTCGCACACCAGGTCCGTTGTCGAAGTATCCGCAGGTCCGTGGCCCGTCATCAGCCGCACGGCCGTAAACACACACAAGGAAAAAAGAATTACCGGGAAAAAGGTCACTCCCCCGAGGCGAGGTATCGGACGTTTGTGTACTTTCCGTTCATCAGGCACGTCAAACAAGCGTTTGCGCAATGAAATAATCAGAATATTCGGGATAATGATTCTCCCCAGTATCACTGCCGATACAAATGCAGAAATGATAATATACAGATTCGCCATTGTCCGTTTGGATTTTGAATAGTGCAAAGGTAGGATTTTATTTCGAATCCTGAAAACTTTTCAGGCGCCGGACACCTTCTTTTTACGATTTAGAAAACTTTTGTCCCGCTACAGCTCCTTTTTCACGTCAAAACAGGGGCAGGCCTTGGTCCATTCCTCCGGTTCCACCGTTCCGTCGCCGTCCAGATCCGGGCTCAGGTCGCGATGCCCCACCACCTGCGTGATGGCCTGGAAATCCGACTTCAGCACCCTCACCAGAATCCGGAGCGAACGCTTCTGCAGTTCCGTACGCGTATCCGCCGGCCGTCCCTGCGCATCCAGTCCCCCTTCGTACGCAATGCCGATGCTGTGCTCGTTATACCCCTTGGCATGCGCTCCGGCCCGCTCCACCGGTCGCATTGTACAAATTTCACCATCCGTGCGGACAAAATAGTGATATCCGCAACACTTGAACCCCCGTTTCCGGTGCATCTTCGTCAGTTCGGCAGGCGAGAGCGGGCGGTCCGCTCTCGTTGCCGTACAGTGAATCACAATCATGTCAATTTTTCTCATTGCAATCCGGTTTTCTTCCGGTCAGGAGACAGAGAATACACTTCAGCACCCTGACCACAATCCATTTTACTTTCGTCATCTTCTCACGCCTTAGTTCCGATTACACCCCAGCACCGTCGTCCTCTTCCTCTTTCTTATACTTCACCGGCACCCGTTCGAAAGCCAGGTTGTTGATAGCCTCCTGCATCACCGTGCCCGGGCGGAACAGCACGCGCACCTTTTCAATCATGCTGTCGGTATACGTATCTTCCGTAGCGGCTCCTTCCCCGCTCAGGCTCAACTGCAGCGAACCCAGTTCACCCAGGCGCACGATTTCGCCGCCCTGCAAGCCTTCCGACACGATGTCTTCCAGTCCCGTCAATACCGCCATCACGTCGGCACGGGTCACGGTACACATCTGGTGAATACGTTCCGCTATTTCACGGATACCCATCTCGCCGCGAGCCTGCGACTGTGCATAATACTTCACTTCACCGCTTTCACGATCGGCCGGGTTCACACGCCCTACAACCGAATAAGTCACTGTTTTCTTCATAGGTCAATCAATTAAAAATTAATAATAAAATGAAGAATTAAGAATGATGAATTAAGAATTAAGAATGATGAATTAAGAATCCAGGAAACGCGCGCACATTCTTCATTATTCACTCTTCATTCTTCATTATTTGATTGTTCTTCATTATTCACTCTTCATACTTCATTGTTTCTTACATAGGCAAAATTAGCGCTCCCGTTTCCGCCCATGTAGACATTTGAGGACATACGAAGACTTACGAAGACATTCGAGGAAATTTGAAGACTTTTGAAGACTTTTGAAGACATTAGAAAAAGGAAACGCCGCCGCTCACGGCTCTCCAAGGAACCTCACAATCAGTTCCACCTCCGATTTCAGGAAAAACTTGCGGTTTTTCTGGTAGCCCGACCGCTCGAGCTCCCTTTCCAGTTCCGCACACTGTTTGATCCATCGCCCCAACCCCTGCAGGGCACCTTTCTTACCAGCCTGCGGAAAATACAAGCCCGCCAACTCACTTTTCCGGTAAGCCTTCAGGCAGAAACCCTCCCGTTCCTCCCCGGAAACAGCTCCCGGTCCCGTTTTCAATTGCATGTAGCTCATTGTTCCGTTTTATTTTAGTTACCTATAAATTTACACAATTCCGGTCGGATACACAAGTTTTTCCACCCGTTTTTTCCGGTATTTCCCTTCTTCGGAACATAAAAAGCCACATGAAAATCAAAGCGTTATCACCAGCTGGCGGCCGGGCGATGAAGACTACTCTTCAGCCGGCGCCTCGGTGAATCGTCCCATGGCACGACGGTTACGGTTCACCTCTTCGATGGTGTACATCACCACCCGATACCCCCTCTTTCCCGCCACGCGAACCTGTTCGAATCCCGCCTTCCGCAAGGCAAGCCCCACCTTGACGGCACTGAGCGGATTCTTCATACCCCCGTTGATGTGCTGCAGAATCTCGCCCACCGTCAGGAACATACATTCCTCGCCGGGCATCGGCACGCGGAAAAAAGCCAGCAACAAGTCCGTTTCCAGGCTGGCCGTCTCAAACCGCTCGTTGCGTGCGTTCACCTGCGCGATTCCCTCCTCGTCGAACCAGTAGCGGAATCCCTTCTTCCACAGCATCAGGGCCTGCCCGTACACCCCCGCATAGTCCACGGGATGCGTGTAGGGGTCGTCAATGTGCACCACCGTGAAGGGCAGCCAGCGCCGGCTTCCCGTGGGGTCGTTCAGAAACTCCGGCTGGTTGGTCGTGCCGCAGAAACTCGCGATGTGCGGGCGGTTCTCCTTGTAGTGCCCGTACGCCCTCCGCTCGTTCACCGCCGGCATAGTCACCATCGCCTTGAGCTGGTTGATGTCGCCCAGGCGCAGCTCGTCAATCTCCTCCAGGCAAATCAGCGCAAATTCCGACAGCGCCAGGTTATCATCCTTCGTCAGCCGTCCGCTGTTGGAGCGCACGCAGAAATACCGCTGCAGTTCAGGCGGCAGCAGACGCGCCAGCCAGGTCGTCTTGTAGCAGCCCTGCCGCCCCACCAGCACCAGAATCTGGTGGTTCGTCACCTCCTTCACCATCAGCGACACCACCGCAGCCACCAGCCACTTGCGGAAACAATCATCAAACAGTTTCGCGTCACCCTCCACGTGCACCGTAGCCGCCAGCCGCCCGATGTGGTCGGTCACCCCGTCCCACGGAGGCAGCGAGCGGAAATACTCCGTAAAAGGGTTGAACTCCGGCACGAACTCCGACTCCAGCACCGAGCGCACATCGCACAGGCGTACCGTGTGCCCCTCCTTGGTCATTCGGCTCCACAGCGAGTTCACCAGACGGTCGGTCAGCTCCACAAACTCCTCGGCCTCGGGGTGCCGCATCTCCTCCTTCCCGGTAATCACGTTCTTCCGGAACTCCGCCTGCGTGGCGAGAAACTGCTCAATCTCCTGGGGCGTGGCCAGCTGGGAACGTCCTTCCCCCTTCTTCTCCCTCTTCGCACGAAACAGTTCCGCCTCCCGCCGTCCGTGCGCCTCCGTATCGGCATAACACGAGCGGAAAATGGCCGCCACGTCACCGTCGTATTCCGGAAAGCGTCCGTCCGCCCAGCCGATGGCCTGCTCCAGCGGCAGCCCGAACTCGTTCATCAGATACCCCATGCGCATGATGTACTCATTGTGATGATGCGGGGCATACACCACGCCCTGCTCCTCCAGCTCCCTGCGGATACGAGCCACCACACGCTCCACCCGTCCCCTGCGCGGCTCATCCGCCTTCTTCATGCGCGAAAGGTCGAAGCGGAAAGGTTCCGCCCCGTCGTGGTAATGCACCTGCGCGTCATGCGCCAGTCCGCTCAGTCGCGTGGCATTCTTGCAGGCAGGGTCGAAACTGCACCCCGTCAGTTGCCCATAATACTCGTTCACCCTGCGGAATACCCGGCTGTAACATGCCACCCGGTCGGTATCAGGCGTCTCTCCATCCAGACAGTAGCGGCACACCACCCTCACCCCCTGCCCGCTGATGGTGGTATAAGCCAGCACGGTGTGCGGGTCGGCACACACCTTTTCGAACACTTCCCCCGCCCGTCCTTCAGGCAGATGGTCAAAGTCCACCATCGAGAGACCTGTCCAGCCACTGATATCGGTTTTCCGTTTCCCATTCACAAAACGGACCGCCACGGCAAAGCAGGGGCAGGCCGCCTTTTCCCGGCCGGCAGCCGTCTTCTGCCCCTGCGAGCGATAGTAACGGTATTTTTCGGTGTGGTCGGCCAACACCTTGTCCTCCCGAATCAGACGGACCACTTCATCAAGACTCACCGCCACGGGCATCGTGTCGGCATAACCCTTAAAAATACTTAGCATCATTTTGTTCATTTTCTCGTGCTTTATTTAATGATTTATTAAATTTGCAATCCTTTTAGTTTTAATTTTTGTGTTTTCTTTTCAAAACAGCGAAACGAATGTAACACAAGTTTACAGAAAGTACAAACCCACATTGCACGCATGCGTGCAATATTTTAACCAATAATTTACTATAATTTTATTTTTTAAACAAAAATGCGTATGAAACAAGCGAAATTGATTGAACTGGGACAGATGTTGGAAGCGTGGCGCCACCAGGTGCTGTCGCACGGCCGTACCCTCACCGTACAAGAGTTGTGCCGACTGGCGCCGATGAGCGCACACACGTTTCAAAAAGTTAAAAAGGGCTCCTGACGGATCTGACATTCCTCGGCCGCATCCTTGCCGTGTACCACCGCCTGCTTGCCGCCGACCCGCAGAAGCAGGACGAGCTGCTCCGCGACTTTTTCCGTTCACTCACCACTGATTTAGAGCGAATTAAATCAAGCCAAGGCATCCAACCACCTCACACAAAAGACACAGAACGGCAGTGAAGAACCGGCCTTCCCCGGGCCACCGCTTGACGGGTTGTCGGGGTTGGCACCGGTTTTGCAAACTCTCTATATACAGGTGTGGAAAAATATAAGCGTTGTATTTTTCCACACCCCGCGTATATACATTTTATAAAAATGCCTGCCAACCCCGACAACCCGTCATGTTTCCCTTTCCGGAACTCCCCGAAAACGCCCTTGCGTTTTGAATCGAACGCCCTTGCGTTTGAAGTAAAACGTACTTGCGTTTTATCACAAACGCACTTGCGTTTCAGGTAAAACGCACTTGCGTTTTTCTCACGCCCCGCCCTGTACCCCATACATTGTTCCAGAATTGTTACAAAATCCGCCGATATGCCCACTTTTTCATTGATTTCCACCCTTTTCACCGACAAAAACCCCTCTATAAGTTGAATAAACCAAAAATAAGGCTTAATTTTGCAGCCGATTATTGGCCGCTGTGTTTACCGCCCCCAATCCATAGCTGGGAGTGGTAACGGCGAAGCACACCCTATGCGCAGGGAAATTCCTTTAGAAAAATCATAACAAAACCCAATGAAAAGATGAAGATACGCAAAGTAGTCTGTATGCTGACGTTGTCCACCCTGCTGGTGAGCGGGTGTACGTCTTACCAGAAAGTTCCGTATTTACAAAATCCGGAAGTAGTAAACAATTATGGGAAAGAAATTCCTTTGTATGATGCCAAAATCATGCCCAAGGATATCTTAAGTATCACTATAAACACAACTGATCCAGCAGCTGCTGCTCCATTCAATTTAACAATGCAGACCCCCTACAATGTAGCATTAGGAAACTCTAATGTTTCATCACAACCAACTCTTCAACAATATTTAGTCAACAATCAAGGGGAAATAGATTTTCCAGTATTAGGGCGTTTAAAGATAGAGGGTCTAACAAAAAATCAAGCAGAAGATCTTATACGAGAAAAACTGATTTCCTATTTGAAAGAGACTCCAGTAGTTACTGTACGTATGGTTAATTACAAAATCTCAGTTTTGGGCGAAGTAAACAAGCCTGGCACCTTTACCGTAACCAATGAAAAGGTAAACGTACTCGAAGCTTTAGCCATGGCGGGCGACATGACCGTATATGGTGTACGCGAAAATGTGAAACTGGTACGTGAAGATGCCAATGGCAAACGCCTTATTCAAACCCTTAATTTAAATGATGCAGACCTTGTGCTTTCACCCTATTTCTATCTCCAGCAGAACGATATTCTCTATGTAACTCCCAATAAGACCAAGGCACGCAATTCCGATATCGGCAACAGCACCACCATCTGGATTAGTGCCACTTCCATTCTGGTATCCATTGCCAGCCTGTTGGTCACTGTATTCAAATAAATAAAGAGATTATAAAAACAAGAAATCCATAAAAACACTTATTCCCGCTTACTATGAGTGACGAAAGATACGAAAACGGCTTCCAGCCGGAAGATGAAAAGCCCGTAGATTACAAGGCACTGTTTTTTGAATACCTGATGTATTGGCCCTGGATTTTGGGCTGTGTCATCGTGATGGGCATCGCCATGTATGCCTATCTGCGTTATCAGGCCCCCGTGTACAATGTCAATGCCACCGTATTGATTAAACAGGGTGACCAGACCAAAAACCCGTCTGCCTCTCCCATGCAGGCCATGCAGGATTTGGGCATGCTCAGTATGGCCAGCAATTTCGACAACGAAGTGGAGATTCTGCGTTCCCGCACCCTTGTCAAGAAGGTTGTCAATAAACTGAACCTCTATATCAACTACAAAGAAGCACAGACCTTCCGCTATCCGGCCGATTTGTACAAAACCTCTCCGGTGCAGGTATGGACCACCCCCGAAGAAGCCGACCGCCTCTTTGGCCCGGTGACCTTAGAAATGACTTGTACCCCTGATGGAAAAGTTGATGTAGAAGGTAGCTACTATCCTAGTCGAAATGCCGACAAAGTAACCCTTCATAAACACTTCGACCAACTTCCAGGCGTATTGACTACTCCTGTAGGCGTCTTTACCCTTTCAGCGAACAGCGACTCTACATTGGCAAAAATAGACCAAACACGTACCATCACGACTACCGTAGTATCTCCTACCGCTGTAGCTGGAGCCTACGCAAAAAATTTAACCAGTGAACCCACTTCCAAAACGACCACCATCGCCGCCCTTTCATTGGATGAAAGTAACCCCACTCGTGGCGTGGATTTCATCAATATGCTGGTAGCCTTGTATAACGAAGATGCCAATAACGACAAAAATGAAATAGCTGCCAAAACCGCCCAATTTATTGATGAACGAATCGGTATCATCAACCAGGAACTGGGTACCACGGAAAGCCAGCTGGCCAGTTTCAAGCAACAGGCCGGACTGACCGATTTGAGTTCCGATGCTCAACTGGCATTAAAGGAAAATTCTGCCTACCAGCAAAAGCAGGCTGAAAATGCCACCCAAATTCGACTAATCACCTTCTTGAAAAGCTATATCAATGACCCGAAAAATGAGATGGAAGTAATTCCCGCCAATGTAGGACTGGCAGACCAAGGCCTGAGTGATTTAATTATCAAGTATAATGACCTATTAATTGAACGCAAACGTCTGCTCCGTACTTCCAATGAAAGCAACCCTGCCGTAGTTCAACTGGATGCCGGTATCCGGGCTACTCGCGCCAATGTGCAGACAACCGTAGACAATGTAGAAAAAGGTTTGCTAATCACCCAGTCTGATTTGGACCGTGAAGGCAAAAAATACGCTGCCCGCATCAGCAATGCTCCTACCCAGGAAAAAGAGTTGATGAGCATCACCCGCCAACAGGAAATCAAAGCCAGCCTCTATTTGCTGTTGCTGCAAAAACGGGAAGAAAATGCCATCACCTTGGCTTCCACCGCTACCAACGGACGTATCATTGAGGAAGCCATGGCCGGAAGTGTTCCCGTGTCTCCCAACAAAAAGATGTTCTACCTGATTGCATTGGTATTGGGTATCGGCATTCCAGTGGGAGTTATCTATTTGCGCAACCTGCTTCGTTTCAAAATTGAAAGCCGTGCCGATGTCGAAAAGATTACCGATGTACCGGTAGTGGGCGACGTACCCATGGTGGACACCAAAGGAAATCCGATTGTGGTCCATGAGAATCACAACGACTTGATGGAAGAAGTATTCCGTTCCGTGCGTACCAATATCCAATACATGTTGCAGGAAGGACAAAAGGTGATTCTCTTCACTTCCACCAGTTCCGGTGAAGGAAAGAGCTTTACCACCGGTAACTTGGCTTGCAGTTTTGCCTTTATGGGTAAGAAAGTAGTGATTGTAGGTCTCGATATCCGCAAACCCGGCCTGAATAAAGTATTTCAGATTTCCCATAAAGAAAAGGGCATCACCCAATATTTGGCTGACCCGGAACACACCGACTTACTCTCCTTGTGCCAACCCTCTACCGTATCATCTAACCTGTATATCCTTCCGGGTGGCACCGTTCCTCCGAACCCCACCGAACTGGTAGCGCGGAAAACCCTTGACCAAGCCATTGAAATTCTGAAAGCAAACTTCGATTTTGTGATTCTGGATACGGCTCCTATCGGTATGGTAACCGATACCCAGTTGATTGCCCGTGTAGCCGACCTGAGTGTGTATATCTGTCGTGCCGGCTATACCCACAAGAGCCATTATGAACTCATTAACGAACTGAAGAAAGACCATAAACTCCCGAACCTCTGTACACTGATTAACTGCATCGACATGGATCAACGTAAAAACGGCTATTACTACGGTTATGGAAAATATGGGAAATATGGCAAATACGGTTATGGAAAGGAATATGGCTATGGCTACGGTTATGGCTATGGAAATAAAAACGACAAATAAAATAAAATTATGAAAGGAATTGTGCTAGCCGGTGGAAGCGGTACACGCCTCTATCCCATCACCAAGGGAGTCAGCAAACAGATGCTGCCCATCTTCGACAAACCGATGATTTATTATCCTATCTCGGTACTGATGCTTGCAGGTATCCGCGAGATTCTGATTATCTCTACGCCTTACGATTTGCCCGGATTCCGCCGCTTGTTGGGAGACGGAAGTGACTACGGGGTGCACTTTGAGTATGCAGAACAGCCTTCTCCCGACGGACTAGCACAAGCGTTCCTGATTGGAGAAAAATTCATCGGTCAAGACGACGTCTGCTTGGTATTGGGCGACAACATTTTCCATGGCAACGGTCTGAGTGCCATGTTACGGGAAGCGGTTCGCACGGCTGAAGTAGACCGGAAAGCCACGGTCTTCGGTTATTGGGTTAGCGACCCGGAACGTTACGGTGTGGCTGAATTTGATGCAGAAGGAAACTGCCTGAGCATCGAAGAAAAGCCCGCTCAGCCCAAATCCAATTATGCGGTAGTCGGACTTTATTTCTACCCCAACAAGGTGGTCAGCGTAGCCAAGTCCATCAAGCCCTCTGCTCGTGGGGAACTGGAAATCACTTCTGTCAACCAGCGTTTTCTGGAAGATGGTGAGCTGAAAGTGCAGACATTGGGACGTGGTTTTGCCTGGTTGGATACCGGTACCCACGATTCCTTGAGTGAAGCGTCCACTTTCATCGAAGTGATTGAAAAACGGCAGGGTCTGAAAATTGCCTGTCTAGAAGGCATTGCCTTCCGCCAAGGATGGATTTCCGCCGACAAACTGCGCACTTTGGCACAGCCCATGCTGAAAAATGAATACGGAAAGTATCTGCTCAGCGTCATTGACGAAGTAGAACGTACCGGAAAAAGTAATCTAGAATTTTAAAACGCTTATTATATCATGGAAGTGATTCAAACGAACATTAAAGGCGTGGTGATTATTGAGCCCCGCTTGTTTAAGGATGACAGAGGTTATTTCTTCGAATCTTATTCCGAAAGAGATTTCAACAAGCAGGTGGGTGAAATCCACTTTGTACAAGACAACGAAAGCAAATCCAGCTACGGCGTAATGCGTGGTCTGCATTTTCAGCGTCCCCCTTTCACACAGAGCAAACTGGTACGTTGCGTAAAAGGAGCCGTATTGGATGTAGCAGTAGACATCCGCAAAGGCAGTCCGACTTACGGACAACACGTAGCCGTAGAACTGACTGAAGACAATCACCGCCAGTTCTTCATTCCTCGTGGCTTTGCCCACGGATTTGCCGTACTGAGTCCGGAAGCCATCTTCCAATACAAATGCGACAATTTCTATCATCCGGAAGCCGACGGCGGAATCAGCATTCTCGACACTTCTTTAGGTATCGACTGGCGTATTCCTACCGAACACGCCATCCTCAGTGAAAAAGATACCAAACATCCCCTTTTAAAGGACTTCGATTCTCCGTTTGAATTCGGCCCTTTCTGAAAATAGATTCACTCTATTCTTAATTATTCATTCTTAATTATTCATTTATTCATTGATGAGCATGAATATTTTAGTTACCGGTGCCAATGGACAATTAGGACGTGAGATGCGACTCATAGCCCAAGACACCCCCTATCATTTTATCTTTACCGACGTGGTAGATGCAGAAGGTGTGGAAACCACTCTGCTGGACATCACCAGTCTGGAAGCAGTGAAACAACTTGTCAAGGCACACGACATTCACTGCATCGTCAATTGTGCTGCCTACACCAACGTAGACAAGGCCGAATCCGACGAGGCCTTCTGCCGCGTACTGAATGCAGAAGCTCCCCGGAACTTGGCAGAGGCCATGAAAGAAGTCAACGGCTTGCTTATCCATATCTCCACTGACTATGTATTTGGAGGAGACCCATATAACATTCCTTGCCGGGAAGACCAGAAAGGTACTCCCACCGGTGCTTACGGACGCACCAAGCTGGAAGGAGAAAAGTACATTCAGGCCACAGGATGCGATTATGTCATTCTTCGCACGGCTTGGTTATATTCCGAATATGGAAAGAACTTCGTCAAGACCATGCTGAACCTGACGGGCACCAAGCCCCTGTTGAAAGTCGTATTCGACCAGGCAGGTACTCCGACCTACGCCTACGATTTGGCCAAGGCCATCCAAACCATCCTGCAGGACTACACCGCAGAAACTCCGACAAGCGGTTACAGCAAAACAGGTATTTACCATTTCAGTAACGAAGGCGTATGTTCCTGGTACGACTTTACGAAAGCTATTGCCGCAATGGCCGGACAGACACAGTGCGACATCCAGCCCTGCCACAGCAACGAGTTCCCCAGCCCGGTAAAACGCCCGGCGTATTCGGTACTGGACAAAACCAAAATCAAAGAAACTTTCGGCATCCGGATTCCCTACTGGACCGACTCTTTAAAAATCTGTATCAATCATCTTAAAAACGCATAATCATGGAATTCAAACGCAATATATTAATCACTGGCGGTGCCGGATTCATCGGCAGCCATGTAGTCCGTCTGTTCGTCAACAAATATCCCGAGTATCACATTATCAACTTGGACAAACTGACTTACGCCGGTAACCTGGCCAATTTGAAGGACATCGAAAACCAGCCGAACTACACTTTCATCAAAGCCGATATCTGCGACTACGAGAAGATGCAGGAAATCATGCAACAATATCGTGTAGACGGTATCATCCATTTGGCGGCTGAAAGCCATGTAGACCGCAGCATCAAGGACCCGTTTACCTTTGCCCGTACCAACGTGATGGGCACACTCAGCCTGCTGCAAGCCGCTAAAGTCTATTGGGAAAGTCTGCCGGAAAAATACGAAGGCAAACGCTTCTATCACATCTCTACTGATGAAGTGTACGGAGCCTTGAAAATGACACATCCGGAAGGCATCAAGCCGCCATTCACTACAACCGCTTCATCCGAGACACATCATCTGGCCTACGGAGAAGAGTTCTTCCTGGAAACTACGAAATACAACCCGCACAGCCCCTACTCTGCCAGCAAAGCCAGCAGCGACCACTTTGTGCGTGCTTTCCACGATACTTACGGCATGCCGACCATTGTGACCAACTGTTCCAACAACTACGGTCCCTATCAGTTCCCTGAAAAATTGATACCGTTGTTCATTAACAACATCCGCCATCGCAAACCACTGCCGGTATACGGTAAAGGAGAAAACGTACGCGACTGGTTGTATGTAGAAGATCATGCCCGTGCCATCGACGTCATTTTCCATAGTGGCAAGATTGCCGAGACATACAATATTGGCGGTTTCAACGAATGGAAGAACATTGACATCATTAAAGTAGTGATTAAAACCGTAGACCGTCTGTTAGGACGCAAGGAAGGTGAAGACATGGACTTGATTACCTATGTCACTGACCGTCCAGGACACGATATGCGTTATGCTATTGACTCTACCAAATTGCAGAGAGAATTAGGTTGGGAACCTAGTTTACAGTTTGAGGAAGGCATTGAAAAGACGGTTCGCTGGTATCTGGACAACCAGGAATGGATGGATAATGTCACTTCTGGAGATTATCAAAAGTATTACGAAAATATGTATAAAGGAAGATAAGACTCCATGTTTTTAGATAAATATACAAAGAACTTATCAGAAAATAAAAAGAAAGTCTTTGCCAATGTTTTTTGGGCAATGACAGGAAAAATAGTAAATATGGGAGGAGCTTTATTAGTGGGCATATTAGTTGCCCGCTATTTAGGCCCTTCACAATATGGTGTAATGAATTATGTCATCAGTTATGTTGCACTATTTACTGTCATCTCAAATTTTGGCTTAGATGATATTGAAATTCGTGAATTATCCAAAAATCCAGAATACAAGAATCAGATTTTAGGGACAAGCTTCCGTCTACGACTTATATTTTCGACTCTAGGTTTTTTCCTCATAATATTAACTCTATTCATTTTTCAAACAGATCGATTCACTACAATAATGATTCTAGTATATTCACTTACTCTATATACTGGAAGTTTCAATATTGTACGCAATTATTTTACTTCTATTGTAAAAAATGAATATGTCGTAAAATCTGAAATCTCTCGAACCGTTATTGGAGCAATAATAAAAATTGTACTTCTTTGGATCAAAGCACCGTTAGAATATTTTATTATAGCAACATTTTTCGATTCAGTTTTAGTTGCAAGTGGGTATTGTCTTTCATATCGAAAAATTGTTGGAAATTTTACAGATTGGAAATATGAAAAAACACTGGTTCCTTTTTTCATAAAAGAATCCTTCCCTCTAGTATTATCTGGAGCAGCTGTTATTATATATCAACGAATAGATCAAGTCATGATTGGTAATATGATTGATAAAACTTCTGTTGGATATTTCGCTACAGCAGGAAAATTCCTAGATTTAATTCTATTTTTACCTATGGTATTAACACAAACCATTACACCTTTATTAATACGTATCAAAGATAAGAATAAGGAAGAATACGAAATAAAAAAAAAGCAATTCGTCAGCCTTGTTGTATGGGTTTCCATTATACTTTCTATTATCGTATCCATTTCTGCCTATTGGCTAATCCATTTTACTTATGGAGATAAGTATCTTCCAGCTGTTCCCATATTACAGATTATTGCTTTTAAGACAGTTGGAATGGCACTTTCATCTTCATCTGGTCAAATAATTATAATGGAAAGGATTCAAAAATGGGCATTTATACGAAATATCGTAGGATGCATAATCTGTATAAGTTTAAATTTATTATTAATTCCCCAATATGGAGTAATAGGTTCTGCATGGGTCACAATTGTTACCGTAGCATTCACAGGATGTTTAGCAAATATTTTTATTCCACCTTATCATAAAATAATGAAAATACAATTATACGCTATTTTCTGTGGCTGGAAGGAATTATTTTTATATATAAAAAAAAGAATTTATGAATGAAACTTACCTAGGTTATTCTACAAATCAGCAAATTAGATATAAAGCGACTTCAGGAGGAATTGGTACATCATTACTCAAATACCTTTTTGAACATAAACTTATAAGCTCATCTATCAGTTTTGAATATAACTCAGAAAGTCTACAATATTATCCCACAATTATATATAATTACAATGATTATAAAATATCAGGTTCTATATATCATGAGATTGACCTCGTAAATTTTATCAGACAAAACATAAAACAAATCAAAGGAGATTTTGCCTGTTTTGCACTACCATGTCAATCAAAAGCTATAAAGACGATAATTGAAAAGAATGGACATCACTGTTATATTATAGGATTGACATGCTCCTCACAACAAAGTATTCAGGCAACTTCTTTTTTATTAACAAAATTACATTTAAAAAGGAGTGAAATTGCTTACATACAATATAGAGGAAATGGATGGCCAAGCGGTATCCAAATTTCCCTTAAAAATAATCAAGTAGTTTTTGTTCCTAATAATAATTCAATCTGGACAAGAATTTTTCATTCTCGTATATTTATACAGAACAGATGTTTTAAATGCCAAGATACATTAAATAAAAATAGTGACATAACATTAGCAGACCCATGGCTATCAAATATAATGAAAGTCGACACTATAGGACAAACACTTATTCATTGTAACACTGAAAAAGGGAAACAGATTTTATTACAAGCATTTAGCTCCTCGTATATTTATATTTCAGAATTCAATAAAGAATTTCTGATTCTTTCACAGCAGAGCACATTAAAAAGAAAAGAATCATACAAAAAACATAAGAAATTAACAACTCTATTTCGTAAAATAATACATTCACCAATATATATTTTTTTAATAGAAAAAATACCATATATATTTAATTTTCATTGTTTTATAAAACAAAAATTCGAATATTTAATACAAAAAAAATAAGTTATGGAAAAGAAAAATATTCTTATAATTAACCAACCACTTAATAATAGAGGGGACGAGTCTGCTCATAAAGCACTAGTAAGAACTATACTAAATAGTATGCCTAACGCTTTCCTCACAATATTATTTATAGGTGAAGATGAAGATTCTGTAAGGCAATTTAAAGTAAGACACGATAGAGTAACATACCATAATATTTTAGCATTTAAATATACAAAAAGTAATTTCAAAAGAAGAATATATCAAAGACTCATAATAGACATTTTTTATAAGAAATGGTTAATAGAATGTCTCTATCATAAGAAAACTTTCTTGTGGAATTTTAACCCTATTATTTATTGGGTTAAACACTACATAAAAGCTGCAGATTATGTCGTTTGTGCTCCTGGTGGAATCTGCATGGGAGGATTTCAATATTGGCCACATATTGCTTATCTTTATATGGCCAAATTATACAATAAAAAAATCTATTACTATGGCCGTTCTTTTGGGCCATTTCCGACAACAACTAAAAGGAATAGAAGATTCAAAGATATAAGTTTAGAGTTACTTAAATATTTTGAGTTTATATCAATACGTGATAATAAAACAGAAGTCTTAGCTAAAAAACTAAATATTAATTATATCAAAACGGTAGATACTGCATTTCTAGAATCTCCTTATGAAAATATTCCTAATGAAATACAGAGATTATTGCAAAAAAGATATATGATATTGGTCCCCAATATATTAATTTGGCATTACGCTTATAAAACAATTCCTAAAGAAAGAATTACAAATTTATTCCTTAGAATCATACAAATTATTAAAGAAAATGATTCTAATATACAAATCGTTATGTTGCCACAGACCTTTAACTACCATGACAATATTAAAGACGATATTAATTTTTTTAAGGAATTAAAAAATAAGTCAGAATATAACTCACACATTTTAGTTCTTAATGACATCTATAGTTCTGATATTCAACAATCAATAATATCCAAAGCAGACTATTTAATAGGGGCCAGATATCATTCTACGGTTTTTGCAATTAATCATAATATACCGTTTATAGCATTATCATATGAACATAAAATAACAGGATTATTAGAAAGCCTTGGAGGAGAAAACAATATGGTAGACATATCAGATCTTTCAACAGAAGAGCGTGTACAAGATATATTAAAACATATAAAGCTTAAATTAGATACACTTGGATCATCAAAAGAATTATCTACAATAGCAAAAAAAATAGCAAATAATTGCTTTGATAAATTCAAAAATAGTATAAATGGATAACTATATTTACATTAACGCTTATGCCCTAGGTTGGATAATCTTATTCCTTCTATTTATAATAAAAAATAGAGCATTAGGAATTGGAGGTATCATTTTATTAACCTATTGTATATCATCCTTATCCTCTAATTATTTTTATACAAATACCATTGGATTTGAAAGAACTATATTCTCATTTCCTCCATTCATATTTTTATTTACATGTATATTTATATGCATTTTACCACTATTAATTCATTCTAAAGAATTGTGCTCCTTACAGATTAAACTAACTGATAAGATGCAAATTGTATATATTTTCTTATTATTATGTACCCCTATCATAATTGAAGGTTTTTTAGAAATTAGCTATATTGCATTTAAAACTAATAGCACCAAACTAGTAAATATATATGAATCAGAAGTTGATATTATTGGCTCACAATTATCTTTTATTGGTAGAAAAACTTTAGCAATTATTAGATGGTTTCAATATCTGTGGCCAATATTATTTTTTTACTGCATTGCTAAAGGAAATAAATATAAAAAATTTTCAATTATAATGATGTTAGCCTTTATATCAGGATTATTAGAAGGATATGCTGGAGCCTCAAGAGTTACCATAATTCGATCTATATTTTATTTCTTGATAGTGTACATTTTATTCAAATCATCACTTTCTATCAAAACTATAAGAATCATAAATATTTGTATCATTGTATCAATATCACTTATAGGAGGATTGTTAGCATTAATTACCATATCTAGGTTTAATGCTCTTAGCAGTAATATAGATATCTTCACATGGATATCGTTATACACAGGAGAAGGAGAATTACGTTTTGCACAACATTTATGGGATTTAAAAGAAACGACAAACGGAGATACCTGCTTTTCCCTTTTTAAACAAATATTAGGGTTGGACACCTTTACTGATTTGGAAGCGAGAAGAGCCTTCTATGAGATGAAATTAAAGATTCCAACGACAATCTTTTATACATATATTGGAGATTGGTATCAAGATTTAGGGGCAAGTGGAACTATATTATTTTGTATAGCAATAGCTATAATACAAGAAAAATTTATAAGAAGAATAATAAAGAGGAAATATTTAACAATATGCAATCTATTATTTCTAAGTATGATTATATGTATATTTATATTTGGCATAATGTATTATGTATTTAAATCATATATGGTTCAAGTACTTATACTTCCAAATATCATTTGGGCTATAATATACAATATCAAAAACAACAAAAAATATAAATCATTAAAAATAAAAAACTATGCCAAATAAGAATTTACCTCGCATCATTGCATTTTACTTACCACAATTTCATCCATTTAAAGAAAATGATGAATGGTGGGGAAAAGGATTTACAGAATGGACAAATGTAGGAAAGGCAAAGCCTTTGTTTAAGGGACATTACCAGCCAAGGGTTCCTGCAGATTTAGGCTATTACGATTTACGATTACCATCAGTAAGAGAAGAACAAGTTAAGCTAGCCAAAGAAGCTGGCGTTACAGCCTTTTGTTACTGGCATTATTGGTTTGGAAATGGAAAACGCTTAATGGAAAATATTTTTAACGAAGTACTAACAACTGGAAAACCTGATTTCCCTTTTTGCTTAGGATGGGCCAATCATTCATGGTATGCTAAAAATTGGAATAGTGATGGGACCTCAACGAATAAACTTCTGATAGAACAAACATATCCTGGCCTAGAAGATGAAAAAATGCATTTTCAATTTTTATTACAAGCTTTTAAAGATTCAAGATATATAAAAATAGACAACAAACCATTTCTATATATTTTTGATCCGATTAATATACCAGATGAATATATTAAAAACCTAAAAAAATGGACAAAAGAAGCTGGATTTCAAGGGTTATATCTAGTAGCCAACATTTCACATCCATCTATAAAAAAAGAATCATTATTTAATCGTGGCTTTGATGCTGTCAATTATCAAAGACTTAATGGCAGTTCCAATAGAATTATAAATAAGATGGGTAGAACGGGGAGAGGTATATATAAAATCATATCGACAATAAAAGGTTTTATACTACATCGCCCCCCAAGAATGGTAAATTATAAATATTTCTACCACACACTTATTACAGAAGAAGAAAAAAATGAAAATGTTATTCCAACATTATTACCACAATGGGATCACACCCCTCGAAGTGGATGGAATGGTTCTCTTATCGTAAACTCAACCCCACAATATTTTTACAAACAAGCAATGGAAGCCCTACATGCCATTAAAAATAAAAAAGAACAAATACTATTACTAAAATCATGGAATGAATGGGGAGAAGGAAATTATATGGAACCAGACCTTAAATATGGAAAGGGATTTATTAATGCCTTAAAGAACGCCATTAATGATTATATGGCTGATAAGTAAATTCCCATATACAAATATTATTAATAAGTTTATTATGAAAAAAGTATGTTGGATAACAGCTGATTATTTCCTTGACTGCGATTTAAATATGGAGTTTATGTCAACTATTCTAAAGGAAATTCAGGTTTATTGGATAATTATTATTGGACAACATTCACGATATTCTGAAACAGATTTAAGAGATTTCAACAATATAGAAAATCTAACAATAAAAATTATACATATAAAATCAAGGGCGAGAAATATACATACAACTTATGAATATTTAAATATCAATAATCTCATATCTAAAACAAATAGCGATATAATTTACATAAATGTATCACCAGCATCCCCATTCCTAATTCCTTTTTTTCTTCTTATACCATCTAGACAATCTATTATTACTTCACATCAAGGGAAAGTACATGATGGCATGCAACCCAAATGGTTGTTTAAAATAATCCGAAAAATTACATATTCACATTTTAAATATGTAAATATGTTTTCTAAATCACAATCAAATTTATTTTTACAAGACTTTCCTCTTAAGAAAATTTTCACATTTAAATTGGGATTGAAAGATTTCGGAATACCCACAATAAAAGAAAAGGATAAAAAGATTATTAGATTCTTATCTTTTGGAACCATCAATTATGCTAAAAATATCGATCTACTAATAGAAGCAGCATGTAATCTATATGAGAAGGGTTATAATAATTTTGTTGTTTCAATAAATGGAGTTTGCAACAACTGGAGTTTTTATCAGAAAAAAATTAAGTATCCACAAATTTTTGAACTAGACATCAGAATGATTGAAAATACAGAAATAGCAAACCTTTTTGCAAAATCACATTATTTTGTACAACCCTATCGAATCGTGACTCAAAGTGGTCCCATGAAAATTGCATACAAATATAACGTACCTGTAATAGTAAGTGATTTACCTGGCTTTTTAGACGAACTTAAAGAAGGAGTAACGGGCTATTCTTTCAAACATGAGAATAAAGAATCCTTAGAACAAACAATGCAAGATATAATAGATCAACATACCGCAAATTATGAAAAATTAAGATTAAAAATGAAACAATATATCAAAGAAGAATATTCTCCTTCCATGTTAGCACAACAATATATCAAAATGTTTAATTCAATAGATTAACAATATGATTAAAAGTTATCTAAAAAAATCAAAATTAATTCTACTCTTTAGAATTATTCATGAAATGTTAAAAGAAGCTCAAATCTTATGTAAACATATCGCAAATGGAGAACGATATAAATCCAAAAGCAAATTATTAAGTGATTTAGTCATTCGAACACATTCAATTGAAAAGGGTATGTCTATCGGGAATGTAAAAGTTGGCTTTGGTAAAGCCAAAGCTTTAACACTACTATCAGAACTAGAAAAATTTATTTCTATCAAAGGAGACAAATCATATGTAATTGAAATCTGTTCCACCATTAACAAATATATTCTATTCAATGAGGGGCTTGGTGCAAACATGGATGAAATAAAAAGTAAACTACAGAATATATGTAAACAAAATAACATAGAACTTCAAAATATTGGAGGGATTAAATTAATTAATAATAAGGATACAATTGCTTCTTCATTTCAGCCATTTAATTTCTTTTCTCAAAGCAGATATTCTATCAGAGATTTTTCATCCACACCTCTTAATTATGACCTCATAAGGCAAGCACTAAAATTAGCAGAAAAAACCCCTTCAGCCTGCAACAGACAAAGTTGGAGAATACATATCTACACATCAGAAAAAAGAAGGACACAAATTTTTTCTTTACAAGGAGGAAGTAAAGGATTTTATACACAAATGCAATGTGCAATTCTTATATGTGGCGATATAAACTACTACAACATAAACGAACTTAACCAATTATACGTTGATGGAGGCTTATATGCCATGAACCTTATGTATGCTTTACAATTCTACAATGTTGCTAATATACCTTTAACTATGGGATTAAAAATGAAAGATCTCATACAAATAAAAAAAGAAATGCATATACCAGAAAATGAAATGCCTGTAATTCTTATCGGAGCAGGAACGTTCAAAGAAACATATAAAGTTGCAATATCACATAGACGCCCTTATGAGACGTATACGTCTTTTGAAGACTTAAATTAATTTATATTATTTAGGATAAATAATAAATACATAATGAGAATCGGTTTAATTACTTATCATCACTCTAATAATTACGGTGCTATTTTACAAAGTTATGCAACCTATCGAGCTTTAAATGAGCTAGGTCATGATGTGGAATTTATTAATATACAGCAACAGGAAAGAAAAAAATTAAGGCATCTAGCTTTTATCTTTAAGACTTTATCTTTCAAGAAATTTAGAAAAAAATTCTATCCGAAAGAAACCCAATATATAAAAAATATGGAAGAATTAAAGGAAGCGAAATTTAATTATGACTGCCTAATTGTTGGAAGTGATCAAGTTTGGAATCCAAACATTAGTTTAGATAAATGTTTAGCCTATTTTTTAGATTTTGGGGATATCAATGTGCATAGAATCTCTTATGCTTCTAGTTTTGGGATAAGTAAATGGCCAGATAATAAAAAAAATCTAATACCACTAATATCAAAATTACTTAAGAAATTTGACAGCATATCTGTCAGAGAAAAAACAGGACAAGATTTATTATTAACTCAATTTGGAGTTCATTCTCAAATCGTATTAGATCCAACAATGCTTCATAAAGATTATAATGAAATAGCTAATAACATTGAAAAAAAGAATGATATTATCTGCTACCTTTTAAATAGAACCGAAGAACAGCTAAAAGCTTCTCGCTACATATCATTAATTACCAAACATCCATTAAAACTGATTTCCAATATTTATCCTATTCCAGGTTTCAAATACGTATATCCTCCATCAATTCAAAAATGGATTAAATATATTGGAGGGGCCCATTTAGTAATTACAGATTCATTTCATGGGCTAGTATTCAGTTTATTATATAGAAGAAATTTTATTATTCTTGCTGTTGAGAATGGGAAAAATAGTAGATTGTTAGATTTACTTGATTTGTTAGGTTTACAAGATCGATATTTCACAAGCCTTGAACAATTAAAAGAAAATTATAAAAATATAAAAGAAATAGATTATACAAAAATAGGAACTATTATAGAGAAAAAAAGGAATGAATCATGGGCGTTCCTAAAAAAAAGCCTTTCCTTTGATTAATATTTACCAGATATGAAATACATTATAGTCTCACCATCCTTAGATCCAACTCAAAACGTAAGCGGGATATCTGCTGTAACACAATTTATAATAGAGAATAATAAATCTATAAAATATATACACTTTGAGTTAGGGAAAAAAGATAATGAAAAAGGAGGAATCAATCGAATTTATACTATCTTAAAAAATATAATTTCATGGAATAAACTACTAAACAACAATCCAGATGCATATATCCATTATAATTTTCCCTTATCTAAATCATCAATTTTAAGAGATCCCATTTTTATGTGGATTGCACGAAAAAAAGGGCACAAGATAGTTATTCATTTACATGGAGGATTATTTCTAACTGCACCTAGAATTCCTTTTTATTTAAACATCATTCTAAAAAGAATTTTCCAATGGAATGTAACATTTATTGTATTAAGTAAAATTGAACAACAGCTAATTAAAAATAGATACAATTGTAAAATTATCGAAATACTTCCCAATTGTATAAATTTAAACGAAGCGAAAAAATATAATAAAACAATTAATAACAAAACAAATAATCCTCTAATTATCGGATATTTAGGGAGAATAGTCAATACCAAAGGTATGGATTATTTACTTAAAGCATGTAAAAATTTAAAAGAATCAAATATTCCTTTCATCTTAAAACTTGCAGGAAAAGAAGATGGTAATACAAATTACATAGAATCTTTCAAAAAGATATTAGGAAATCAATTTATATATGCAGGAGTTGTTTCTGGCTATCAAAAAGATATTTTCTTAAAAAGCTTAGACTTATTCATTCTACCCACATTTTTTGAAGGGTTACCTATGTCCTTATTAGAATGTATGAGTTATGGGGTTGTACCTATAACAACAAACGTAGGATCTATTAATGAAGTAGTTGAAGATAACGTTAATGGTATATTCATTAAAGTAAAAGATAGTGATTCTATATATGAAAAAATAATGTATATACAAAATAATAGAAACTTAATAGAAAATCTATCCATCAAAGCCAAAGAAACAATCTTTCAAAAATTCTCACCTATAAAGTATATTGAAAATTTAAATTTCATATACAAACAATTAAAATAAAATTCGAACGAAAGGATATAATCACATTACCCCTCTTAATTAACCGAATATTATTAATTAACATACTTGTAGCCCAGAAAAAATTACTCAAACTATTGTGTAATATAACCAAAAAATCCATAGACTCTAAAAGAACAAATAAAAAATCTATCTTAAAATAATATAACAAAATGCAAAATCACGTTGTTATCATGGCAGGTGGAATCGGAAGCCGGTTCTGGCCCATGAGTGTTCCGGAATATCCCAAACAGTTCATCGATGTGATGGGTGTAGGGAAATCATTGATACAGCTCACCGCTGAACGTTTTGGAGGGGTGTGCCCGAAAGAAAACTTTTGGGTGGTTACTTCCGAGAAGTATGTCGGTATCGTAAAGGAACAGTTGCCTGAGATTCCGACACAGCACATTCTGGCAGAACCAGAAGCTAGAAACACGGCTCCCTGCATCGCGTATGCATGCTGGAAAATCAAAAAGCAGTATCCGGAGGCAAACATCGTGGTCACTCCTTCGGATGCGCTGGTACTCGACAAGGAAGAGTTCAAACGGTGCATCAGTCAGGCGCTGGAATTTACGGCCAACTCGGAAGCCATCGTCACACTGGGAATGAAACCGACCCGCCCAGAAACGGGATATGGATACATTGCCGCAACAGGAGAAGGACAGAACGGAATCTACAAGGTAGAGGCGTTCAAAGAGAAGCCGAACCTGGAAACGGCACAGAAATACGTGGCACAGGGAAATTATTTCTGGAATGCGGGTATCTTTGTATGGAACGTGCAGACCATTACCCATGCCATCGAGAAATATGCGCCGCAGATTGCCGGAGTAATGGAGAAGATGGCGCCGAATTTCTACACGGAAAAGGAAACGGAGACCTTGAAAGCGGACTTCCCTACCTGCGAAAAGGTATCCATCGACTATGCCGTGATGGAAAAGGCGGAAGGTATCCATGTACTTCCTGCGGAATTCGGATGGAGCGACTTGGGCAGCTGGGGCTCGCTGCACGGGCTGTTGCCGCAGGATGAAAACGGGAATGCCCAAGTGGGTAATCACGTAAAATTGTTCGACTGCCGGAACTGCGTGGTACACGTGGCCAACGAAAAGAAGGTGGTGCTGGAAGGACTGGACGGTTACATCGTGGCGGAAAAGAACGGAAGGCTGTTGGTTTGCCGCCTGAATGAAGAACAACGTATCAAAGAATTTTCACAAGCATAAAACAAAAAACATTATTTGATTGATTCTACCATTATGGAAAGAAAAGTAGCACTAATCACAGGTATTACAGGACAGGACGGATCATTCCTGGCCGAATTCTTATTGGAAAAAGGATATGACGTACACGGTACCATCCGCCGCTCGTCAGTGGACTTCCGCGAACGTATCGCACACCTGGAAGGTAAACCGAATTTTCACTTGCACTATGCGGATTTGGGGGATTCCATGAGTATTCTGCAAGTGGTAAGCAAGGTACGCCCCACGGAAATTTACAACCTGGCTGCACAAAGCCACGTACAGGTAAGTTTTGATTCTCCGGAATTTACAGCCAACGTGGATGCAACAGGTGTACTCCGCGTGTTAGAGGCTGTCCGTCTGTGCGGACTGAAAGATACTTGCCGCATCTATCAGGCATCTACTTCGGAACTTTACGGAAAGGTGGAAGAAGTGCCGCAGAATGAAAACACGCCCTTCCATCCTTACAGCCCGTATGCAGTGGCTAAATTGTATGGCTTCTGGATTGTGAAGGAATACCGCGAGGCTTACAATATGTATTGTTGCTCGGGTATCTTGTTCAACCATGAATCGGAACGCCGTGGAGAAACCTTCGTAACACGTAAGATTACGCTGGCTGCAGCCCGCATTGCACAGGGAAAACAGGAGAAGCTGTATCTGGGTAATCTGGACTCACTGCGCGACTGGGGTTATGCCAAGGATTACGTGGAATGTATGTGGCTGATTCTGCAGCATGAAACACCAGAAGATTTCGTCATCGCTACGGGTGTGCAGCACAGTGTACGTGAATTCTGTTACCTGGCATTCAAGTATGCGGGCATCGAACTGGAATTCAAGGGTGAAGGTATCAACGAAAAGGGTTACGACAAGGCTACCGGCAAGTGCCTGGTAGAGGTAAGCGAGGATTTCTACCGCCCGACAGACGTAGTGAACCTCTGGGGTGACCCGACAAAGGCGAAGGCTAAGTTAGGCTGGAATCCGTCGAAGACAACCTTTGAGGAACTGGTAAAAATCATGGTGGATGCGGATATGGCGAAAGTGGCCGTAGAAAAGGCGGGAGAACAGATTCGCACGAACCTGGCAGAGTATCTGGAGAAGGGAATCGTGAAGTAATGAAGAATGAGGAATGAAGAATTAATAATGAAGATTATATGTTCTTTTGTTCTTCTGTCTCTGAAACAATAAACAATTAATTTGTCGAATATGGACAAATCAGCGAAGATATATGTAGCGGGACACCACGGACTGGTGGGTTCCGCTATCTGGAATAACCTGAAGGAAAGGGGTTATAACAACCTGGTAGGACGTTCGCACAAGGAACTGGATTTGCTGGACCCGATAGCGGTAAAGAAGTTCTTTGACGAGGAACAGCCGGATGCGGTGATTCTGGCTGCGGCACATGTGGGAGGCATCATGGCCAACCTGCAATATCGTGCGGACTTTATCTACCAGAACTTACAGATTCAGCAGAACGTGATTGGCGAGAGTTTCCGTCACGGGGTGAAGAAGTTGCTGTTCCTGGGCAGTACCTGCATTTATCCGCGTGAGGCTCCGCAACCGATGAAGGAAGAGGTGCTTCTCACCTCCCCGCTGGAATATACGAACGAACCGTATGCCATCGCAAAGATTGCGGGACTGAAGATGTGTGAAAGCTTCAACCTGCAGTATGGCACGAATTACATCGCCGTAATGCCAACCAACCTGTACGGTCCGAATGATAACTTCCACCTGGAAAACAGTCACGTACTGCCGGCTATGATCCGCAAGATTCACCTGGCGAAATGCCTGAATGAGGGCGATTGGAATGCGGTACGTAAGGACATCAACCTGCGCCCGGTGGAAGGTGTAAACGGAAGTAATACGGACGAAGAGATTCTGGAAAAGCTGGCGAAATTCGGTATCACACCGGAAGCGGTTACGCTTTGGGGTACGGGAAAGCCGATGCGTGAGTTTTTGTGGAGTGAAGAAATGGCAGATGCCAGCGTACATGTGTTGCTGAACGTAGATTTCAAGCAGACGTATGATGCGTCAAAGAAGAATGCGGATGGTATTACTGAAATCCGTAACTGCCACATCAACGTGGGTACGGGCAAGGAAGTGTCTATCCGCGAAGTGGCAGAGAAAATCATGAAGGAGATCGGCTTCAAGGGTGAACTGCGCTGGGATGCATCGAAACCGGACGGCACACTGCGCAAGCTGACGGATGTAAGCAAGCTGCATAGCCTGGGATGGCACCATAAAGTAGAAATAGACGAAGGTATCCACCGCTTGTATGAATGGTACCTGAAAGGTATCTGCATCAATCATCAGACGGTATAAGAAAGTATTTGTTTTTCTACGGATTATTCTCTTTCTTTGTGAAAGAAATAATTGAAAAACAATAAGAAGATGACACAATTAAATATCGCAGTAGCCGGCACAGGCTACGTAGGTTTATCCATAGCCACTTTGCTAGCCCAGCATCATCAGGTAACGGCCGTTGACGTGATTTCTGAAAAGGTGGAGAAAATCAACCATCGTATCAGCCCGATTCAGGATGAATACATCGAAAAGTACTTGGCGGAAAAGGAACTAAATCTCACGGCAACATTAGACGGAGCATCAGCTTACCGGAATGCGGATTTCGTGGTGATAGCCGCTCCCACCAACTACGACCCGGTGAAGAATTATTTTGATACGTCGCATGTAGAAGAGGTGATTGACCTGGTACTGGAAGTGAACCCGGATGCGGTAATGGTGATTAAGAGTACCATTCCGGTGGGTTACTGCCGCAGCCTGTACGTGAAGTATGCAGAGAAGTTCCGCTCCACTCCTGCCCTGGCCGGAAAGAAATTCAACCTGCTGTTCTCTCCGGAGTTCTTGCGCGAGAGCAAGGCGCTGTATGACAACCTCTACCCCAGCCGTATCATCGTGGGCTTTCCGAAACTGATTAACGGACGCGACGAGGAGAACGCGGCGATTCAGGCGATTGCCGGGGAACACCTGGAGGAAAAAGCGCATGAGTTTGCGGCGCTGTTACAGGAAGGTGCCTTGAAACCGGACATTGATACACTGTTCATGGGGCTGAAAGAGACAGAAGCGGTGAAGCTGTTTGCCAATACTTACCTGGCTCTGCGTGTAAGCTACTTCAATGAGCTGGATACGTATGCGGAAGTAAAAGGACTGAACACACAGGCCATCATTCAGGGTATCTGCCTGGACCCGCGCATCGGTTCGCATTATAACAACCCTTCTTTTGGCTACGGGGGCTACTGTCTGCCGAAGGACACGAAGCAGCTGTTGGCCAACTACCAGGATGTGCCGGAGAACCTGATTCAGGCCATTGTGGAGAGTAACCGCACGCGTAAGGATTTCATTGCGGACCAGGTGCTGAAGAAAGCGGGATACTACGACTATTACAACCGCGGGGATTACAGTCCGGAAGCGGAGAAGGAATGTGTCATCGGAGTATATCGCCTGACCATGAAGTCGAACAGCGACAATTTCCGCCAGAGCAGTATCCAGGGGGTAATGAAGCGTATCAAGGCGAAGGGTGCTACGGTCATCATCTATGAACCGACGCTGGAAGACGGTACTACGTTCTTCGGCTCAAAGGTGGTGAATAATCTGGAGGATTTCAAGAAGCAGAGCAACGCCATCATTGCCAACCGATACGATGCGTGCCTGGATGACGTAAAGGAAAAAGTTTATACACGTGATATTTTCAGAAGAGACTAAATCAATTAATAATTAATAATTAAGAATGAAAGGTATTGTGTTAGCCGGTGGTAGCGGCACACGTCTCTACCCCATTACCAAGGGAGTGAGCAAGCAGATGCTCCCGGTGTTTGACAAACCGATGATTTATTATCCCATCTCCGTGCTGATGCTGGCGGGTATACGGGAGATTCTGATTATCTCTACGCCCTACGACTTGCCGGGATTCCAGCGTTTGCTGGGTGACGGAAGTAACTTCGGGGTACGTTTTGAATATGCGGAACAGCCCTCGCCCGACGGACTGGCACAGGCTTTTCTTATCGGGGAGAAGTTCATCGGGGATGACGCGGCCTGTCTGGTGCTAGGGGACAATATTTTCCATGGGAACGGACTGAGTGCGATGCTGCGGGAAGCGGTACGTACGGCTGAAGAGGATAAGAAGGCTACGGTATTCGGTTACTGGGTGAGCGACCCGGAACGTTACGGGGTGGCGGAATTTGACAAGGAAGGGAACTGTCTTTCCATTGAGGAGAAACCGCAGCATCCGAAATCGAACTATGCGGTGGTGGGCTTGTACTTCTATCCGAACAAGGTGGTAGAGGTGGCCAAAAGTATCAAGCCGTCGGCTCGCGGGGAACTGGAAATTACTACGGTGAACCAGCGATTCCTAGAAGACGAAGAACTGAAGGTGCAGACATTGGGACGGGGATTTGCCTGGCTGGATACGGGTACGCACGACTCGCTGGCAGAGGCTTCTACCTACATTGAGGTGATTGAAAAGCGTCAGGGGTTGAAAGTGGCATGTCTGGAAGGGATTGCCTATCGCAAGGGCTGGATTTCGGCCGACAAATTGCGGGAAGAAGCGCAACCGATGCTGAAGAACCAGTACGGACAATATCTGCTGAAGGTGATTGACGAGGTGGAGCGTACGGGGAAGGCAAACCTGGAATAACGTTTATAGTTAATAATTAAAAGCGTTTCTTCAGTTAATAGTTAAATGACTTATCTGTTTATATAAAATGGAAGTAATTAAAACAGCGATAGAGGGTGTGGTGATTATCGAGCCACGCATTTTTAAGGATGCCAGAGGGTATTTCTTTGAATCGTTCTCTCAACGGGAATTTGAAGAGAAGGTGGGAAAGATTAATTTTGTGCAGGACAATGAGAGCATGTCATCGTACGGGGTGATGCGCGGGCTGCATTTCCAGCGTCCGCCGTACACGCAGAGTAAACTGGTGCGCTGTGTGAAGGGTGCAGTACTTGACGTAGCGGTGGACATCCGCAAAGGGAGTCCTACTTACGGGCAGCATGTGGCCGTGGAACTGACGGAGGAGAATCATCGCCAGTTTTTTGTGCCGCGGGGCTTTGCGCACGGTTTTGCCGTACTGAGTGAAACGGCCATCTTCCAGTACAAGTGTGACAACTTCTATCACCCGGAAGCGGACGGCGGTATCAGCATCCTGGATGATTCGCTGGGCATCGACTGGCGTATTCCGACGGAACACGCTATCCTGAGCGAGAAAGACACCAAGCATCCGCTGTTGAAGGATTTTGATTCTCCATTTGAATTTTAGCAAAAAATTAAACTTAAAGTATCATTTTCCCTATAAAATCATATCGAATTTATTTATAAAACGATTATCTTTACATGGAATAATGAAATTATAATCAATAGTCTTCTTAATTATATGAATAAATTATCAACACTTATTGGAGATAAAGAAATCAAACTTGTCATAGCTGGAAATCCTGCAGAAATGAAACAGATAGATAAATATCTGCATAGCAGTGAAAATATTCTCACATCAGAAGAGATACAATCAGTCTATAAAGAAAAGAAACTGGGAGATTATGATATTTTTAGCGTTCTGGGTACTTCACTGGTAATAGAGGAGATTCATCATGGAGACTTAGTTTTTGGTAAAAAGCTTAATCCAGAAGAAAAAACACAAATCAAGAGTGAAGATGTGGTGATTTTCCACATAAACCATGAGAGTGAACGATATAAAGATTTACCCAATATTCCTGATTTCAAATTAAGAAAGTTCCGGACTTTCATATCATTAGAAAATGATAATGAAGTAATCATCGCTCAGATAATTCCTATCATGAGCGAATTACAACAGCCACACATTAAAGAAATATTTATCAGAAAGTTAGATGAAGCAAAAAAAGTGCTCAAGAATGAAAGTTTACTGTTGCTTTCTGTAAATTATCTAAATAAAGATATTGATTTTTCTTTCCATTGTTTATCTGAGCTATATGCAAAAATAGAATATGTAGCTAAAATAAAAGAAGATAACGAGAATTTTATTATACAAAATATTACTTCTATAGACGAAAATAAAGAAGAAAATCTAAAAAAAGCATTACAGTATCTTGCCAATCGGAAAATCAACCAATATTTCTGTAGTACAAAAGAAAGTTTCAGAAAAGAAGCTTTACTAAATATTTTCACCCATGCACAGAAAAAAATAAGAGGAGCGTTCAACCAACTTTCGGACATTACCAACGACAAGGAACTGATGCATCAACTATATACATTCTTAAAAAAAGGTGGTGAAGTAAACTTCATTGTCTATAATAATACAGAATGGACATTGGACAGATTCATTGCATCTTATACACTGACAGAAGAAGAAAAAGCACGCATCAGTATAAAGCAAACGCCCCAGGGAGGACAATTCGCAAGAAATGATAATGGTATAAGAAACGGTATCACATTCTGCATAGGAGATGAAAATATGTACGTACTAAGACCTAATATAAATGCTTCATTTGTAGAATGTAATTTTAACAACCGTGAGTTTTATAACATGATTGGTTCTATCTTCGACCAACAAATGCAGATTTTACCTAATATCAGACTCTAACAAATGCATAAATGGAAAATCCAGCGAACTATTCCTCACTTATCCAATTAGCTGTAACATTCAACTTCGTTTTTGTTGTATTCAGACATGAATCGGAGGATAAAGCCAAAATGCTAATCGATACGTTTATTGAGAAATGGAGAAAAATATTTCAAGAAGAGACAAATGCTCTATTCACCGCTATCCAAGAAATGGTCTATAACAAGTTCTCAATTCTCAAAGAGAAACCTGTTATCAGCAAGTATCATGAAGAATTAAAAAAGAACTACAGATCTTTTCAGGAGCTAATATCATGGTATCCGAAATACTTGCCAAGATATTGTATGATGAGTGGATTGTATAGTCTTATATTATTGATACTATTGGCTGAATTAAACTTTAACAACAATTTAGGAGTAAAAACAATAGAGCTCTTTCTAAGTTTTTTGGTTATCTACCAGCTTGCTTATAACGGGTATTATATTATAATTGAGATAATAGCATTTTTTCAAAAAAAGGAGCAGCATGAACAAAAATATATGCAGCAATTGATAATTTTTTTTGTAGCTATAGTGATTGGAACAATCACTTCTTTCTGTGAAATAGAAATAATGGACGCAAAAAAACTTTTTTATATTTCAATCGCATTGGCTTTCTCTCCTTTTATAGTCACTTTTTTATATATTATTATATTTGGAACAATCTGTATTTGCAAACTGTATATCTTCATATCGAAGATAGAAGCCTTTCGGGCTGATTTCAACAAAGTAGTAACAGGATTAACACCTAAAGAAACATTCGAATATGTTTCTCACAGAAATGTGGAATCATTTGAATTCTACAAATTTGAAGGCCCCAAAGACTCCAATAACTGATAAAAAGATATTCTACAAGGATAACAAATATACTTATTCAAATATTAACTGGAAAAATTATTCAAAAAACTGAAAATTATGACTACTTTCAAACGTAACATACTGATTACCGGCGGTGCCGGATTTATTGGCAGCCACGTGGTGCGCCTGTTCGTAAACAAGTATCCGGAATACCGTATCATCAACCTGGACAAACTGACGTATGCGGGTAACCTGGCGAACCTGAAGGACATTGAGAACCTGCCGAACTATGTGTTCATAAAGGCGGACATCTGCGACTACGAGAAGATGCAGGAGCTGATGGAGCTGTATCACGTGGACGGCATCATTCACCTGGCTGCAGAGAGTCACGTGGACCGCAGCATCAAGGATCCGTTTACCTTTGCACGCACCAACGTGATGGGTACGCTGTCGCTGCTGCAGGCGGCCAAGGTGTACTGGGAAAGTCTGCCGGAGAAGTATGAGGGCAAGCGTTTCTATCACATCTCTACCGACGAGGTGTACGGGGCGCTGGAGATGACGCATCCGGAAGGTATCGAGCCGCCGTTCACTACCACGGCTTCGTCGTCGGAACATCACCTGGCGTACGGAAAGGATTTCTTCTACGAGGATACGAAGTATAATCCGCACAGCCCCTACTCTGCCAGCAAGGCGAGCAGCGACCACTTTGTGCGGGCGTTCCACGACACGTACGGCATGCCGACCATCGTGACGAACTGTTCGAACAACTACGGGCCGTATCAGTTCCCGGAGAAGCTGATTCCGCTGTTCATCAACAACATCCGTCACCGCAAGCCGCTGCCGGTATACGGTAAGGGGGAAAACGTGCGCGACTGGCTGTATGTGGAAGACCATGCGCGGGCCATCGACGTGATTTTCCACAACGGTAAGACGGCAGAAACCTATAACATCGGCGGTTTCAATGAATGGAAGAACATTGACATCATCAAGGTGGTGATTAACACGGTAGACCGTCTGCTGGGCCGCAAGGAGGGTGAAGACATGGATCTGATTACCTACGTGACCGACCGCCTGGGCCACGACATGCGTTATGCCATCGACTCTACAAAGCTGCAGAAAGAACTGGGCTGGGAACCGAGCCTGCAGTTTGAAGAGGGCATAGAAAAGACAGTGCGCTGGTACCTGGACAACCAGGAATGGATGGACAACGTGACGAGCGGTGACTACCAGAAGTATTATGACTCGATGTATAAGGGACGATAAAAAATAGACCTGAAACGAGAAACGTATGAAAAAACCACCGTGAAGGAAACAAACCCTCCAAAAACGGTGGTTTTTTGAATTTCAGCAACAATTTTAATATGAAACCTGTTTATTTTTGTTACATTTGTCCTGTCGATTGATAGGAAAATAGCAACAAATATGATTTATACAGACTTCTCAGTAAAAAACTATAGAGGGATTCGCCAATGTAAATTGGAAAAGTTAGAATTGATAAACCTCTTCTTCGGAAAAAACAACTGTGGCAAGTCTTCTTTGCTGGAATCATTATTTATATTGTCAGGCCCTGACAACCCCACATTACCCATTTTAGCAAACAAGAGCAGAGCACTGGATTCATTGGAAGAAACGGATTTAAAAATTGAGTTCTATCAAGCAAATCCAGAACACATTATACAATTAAACAGTCTGGGAGAACAAAGCCGACAGGTTTCTATCCAAATGATAGAATCGCACTCCCAAAACATTTCACTGGAAGACTTACAAAAGAACTCATCGGAAAGTGCCGGTAAACGGTATGGACTGAAAATCAACTTCTCCACAGAAGCAGAGAAAGAAAGCAAATATCATTCTGAACTGGTGGTTACAGAAGAAAAAAGCGGAAACATTACCTCTGACAAAAGATACAAGGAGGCTCTTTACGCGGAATACATTCCTTCTAACCACATACAAATCGACATCGTGGAGAAAATGACTGAGATTATTCAGAACAAACAAGAAAAGGAAATTGTGGAAGCTCTCCAGATTGTAGAACCTCGTATCACTGACGTACAACTGGTAGGTAAAAGGGTAATGGTAGATGTAGGACTGCCGACCCGACTCCCAATCAATGTGTTGGGAGACGGAGTACGCAAAGTACTGGCTGTTATTCTTTCCATTTACACATGCAGAAATGGGGTGCTTATCATAGATGAACTGGATAATGGCTTGCATTTTTCGGTCATGCCGCAATTATGGGAAGTCATTCTTTATATGTGCCAGAAACATCATACACAGATTTTTGCTTCCACACACAGTATGGATTTAGTTAAATCGCTGGTCAAGGCTATTGGCAAATCAGCACAAATGCCACAGATAGCATCCTATAAGCTGATAAGAAAAGCTGACGACGAACTTGTGGCTCTACGTTATAGCGCAGAAGAACTGTCGTATGCTATCAAACAGGAAATGGAGGTAAGATAGGATGACACAGATTTTCATTGAAGCACGGTATGAAAAAACATCTGAGTATGTATTTTTAAATACAATCATAAAGGAGCTTGGATTTTCCGAAGCACAATATAAGATAATCTGCGTCGGCGGAAATAGCAACTTGGTAAAAGCAGCCAATAAGTTTAAAGAGAACACCATTGAAGGTGGAAAAAATCTGATTATTTTTGATGCGGACACACCTGCTACGGGGTATGGATTTTCGGCTACCCTGCAACGTATCAACCAGGAATTGCAAAGCAATGGAATGCAGGCTGACGGAATCTTTCTTTTCCCAAACAATGCAGACGATGGCATTTTTGAAAATTTACTGGAAAAACTGATGCAAAAAAAGACTCATGAACAATGGCTACATTGCTATTCTGACTATGAAACTTGTTTGGGGAATCATTATCTGACTCCTAATCTAAAGGGTAAATTGTTTACTTACATCAGTGCGCAAAAGACCCTGAGTAACACACAACGAAACAAATTGGGGAGCGGACAATGGCTGTTCAACGATGCTCAATATTGGAGTCTCAACGCTCCTGAATTACAACCTTTAAAGGATTTTCTCTGTAATAACATTTCTTGAAATAAATTCTTCATTATGAAAAGATATTGCCAGACACTGGAGCTTTATGACGATAAGGAGCTGATTGAGGCCTACGTGGCGGAACATGCGCATGTGTGGGAAGAGGTGAAAGCGGGTATCCGCGAAGTAGGTATCACGGACATGCAGATTTACATTGACGGAAACCGCCTGTTCATGATTATGGATACCACGGATGAGTTTGACATGGAACGGGATTATGCACGGCTGGCTACCCTGCCCCGTCAGGCGGAATGGGAAGCGCACATGGCGAAGTTCCAGAAAGCTGCTCCGGGAGCTACCTCGCAGGAGAAATGGAAGCTGATGACGCGGATATTTAAGCTGTAAAGAGTGAAAGAGTGAAAAATTAAAAGTTAAAAGTTAAAAACGAGTGGATGTTTTCTCTTTTGACAAAAGAACAGAAAGACAAAAGATTTAATAATAAAGTGAAAACGGGATGCTTTTACCGCTTTTACTTTTTAACTATTAACTTTTAACTCTATATGTTCTTCTGTTCTTATGTCTAAAAATATATGCTCATGAAAAAGTTATTGTCATTGCCACCGAATCTGGTGGAATGTTTTCACGATATTATGCACGCGGACCACAAGGAGTGGTTCTGCACATCGGACCCGGTGGGAAAGAAACTGGGTTCGGGAGGTGGTACGGCCTGGCTGCTGAATGCTTGCCGGGAGGAAGAGGATAAGGATGCCGCACTGGGCGACTGGCTGGCACGGGAGAAGCGTATCCTGCTGCATGCGGGAGGACAGAGCCGCCGTCTGCCGGGCTATGCGCCGTCGGGCAAGGTACTGACGCCGATTCCGGTGTTCCGCTGGGCACGCGGACAGCGCATCACACAGGACTTGCTGTCGCTGCAGCTGCCGCTGTATGAGGAAATCATGGAACGGGCGCCGGAAGGGCTTCGTACGCTGATTGCGAGCGGCGACGTGTACATCCGTGCCACGGAGCCGCTGCAGGAGATTCCGGATGTGGACGTGGTGTGCTACGGCTTGTGGGTGGACCCGGAACTGGCAAAGAACCACGGGGTGTTCGTGTCGTCGCGGAAGGAACCGGAGAAGCTGGACTTCATGCTGCAGAAACCGAGCGTGGAGGAAATGGGCCAGCTGATGCAGGATTACCTGTTCCTGATGGACATCGGCATCTGGATGCTGAGTGACCGTGCCATCGAGCTGATGGTGAAACGTTCTACCGACAAGGACGGGGGCGTGAAGTTCTACGACATGTACTCGGAGTTCGGACTGGCACTGGGAGCGCATCCACGCATCGTGGATGAGGAGCTGAACAGCCTGAAGGTGGCTATCCTGCCGCTGCCGGGCGGTGAGTTCCACCACTACGGTACGAGCCGGGAGATGATTTCGTCGACGCTGGCGGTGCAGAACTGCGTGACGGACCAGCGGGCGATTATGCACCACAAGGTGAAACCGCATCCGGCGGTGTTCGTGCAGAATGCGGAGATGGAGTTCCCGCTGACGGCAGACAACGCAGAGGTGTGGGTGGAAAACAGCCACGTGGGCAAGAGCTGGATGCTGCACAGCCGGAACATCATCACGGGGGTACCGCGCAACAACTGGGCGCTGAACGTGCCGGAAGGGGTGTGCATCGACGTGGTGCCGATGGGTGAACGGGAGTTTGCCGCACGTCCGTATGGTTTTAACGATAAATTCAAGGGGAGCCTGAAAGAGGCTTCTACGGCATATCTGGGCCGTCCGGTGACGGAATGGCTGGCGGAAAGAGGTCTGACAACGGACGAGATTCGGGGCTGTGAGGACTTGCAATCGGCTGCGATTTTCCCGGTGACGGACTCGATAGAAGATTTGGGTACGGTGCTGCAATGGATGACGGACGGCGGACAGGGTGAAGCCGGACGGGCTATCTGGCAGAAGGCACGGAAGGTATCGGCCGACGAGATTTCGGCGTATGCGAACCTGCGACGGCTGTTCGCCCAGCGGGAGGTGTTCCGCAAGGAGAACTGGAGCCTGCTGGCCAAGAACCAGGAACGGAGCGTGTTCTATCAGGTGGACTTGCAGGAAGCAGCGGAAGCGTTTGCCAAAGGGGGCATCGCCCTGCCGGAGGAACTGCCGGAGGGGACTTCTCTGCTGAAGCGTATCAGCGACGCGATGTTCCGTGCGAAGGTGCGCGAGCTGGAGGGGAATCCGGAAGCGAAGGAGCTGGAGGCACGGGCGTTCGGCCTGATGCGTCAGGGACTGACCAGCACGATGGACTATCGTCAGCAGCCGAAGTTGTCGGTGTATGCGGACCAGATTGTGTGGGGACGCAGCCCGGTGCGTATCGACATTGCAGGGGGATGGACGGATACCCCACCCTACAGCCTGATGGAGGGCGGAAATGTGGTGAACCTGGCCATTGAGCTGAACGGACAGCCGCCGCTGCAGGTGTACGTGAAACCGTCGAAGGAGTACCGCATTACGTTGCGCTCGATTGACCTGGGAGCCATGGAGGTGGTTTCCACGTACGAGGAGTTGCAGGATTACCGCAAGGTGGGTTCGCCGTTCTCCATTCCGAAAGCGGCACTGGTGCTGGCAGGATTCCATCCGGATTTCTCCACAGAACGGTTTGCTTCGCTGGAAGCACAGCTGAAGGCGTTCGGCACGGGTATCGAAGTAACCTTGCTGTCGGCCATTCCGGCAGGTTCGGGACTGGGTACCAGCTCCATTCTGGCAGCTACGGTGCTGGGAGCGCTGAATGATTTCTGCGGCCTGAACTGGGACAAGCAGGGCATCGGAAGCCGTACACTGGTATTAGAACAGTTGCTCACCACGGGAGGCGGCTGGCAGGATCAGTACGGAGGTGTGCTGCACGGGGTGAAGCTGCTGCAGACGCAACCGGGATGGCATCAGGAACCGAAGGTGCGCTGGCTGCCGGATTACCTGTTCACAAGCGACGAGTACCGCAAGTGCCATCTGCTGTATTACACGGGCATTACGCGTACGGCCAAGGGTATCCTGGCGGAGATTGTGAAGGGCATGTTCCTGAACTCGAACCGTCACCTGCACCTGCTGGAACAGATGAAGAGTCACGCCATGGATATGTACGACGCCATCCTGCGGAATGATTTCGAGGAAACAGGACGGCTGGTACGGAAGACGTGGAAGCAGAACCAGCTGCTGGATGAGGGTACGAATCCGGCGACAGTGCAGGCCTTGACGGAACGGATTGACGACCTCTGCCTGGGATACAAGTTGCCAGGGGCCGGTGGCGGCGGTTACCTGTACATGGTGGCCAAGGATCCGGATGCGGCAGTGCGTATCCGCCGGATTCTGACAGAGGAACGTCCGAACGAACGGGCGCGCTTCGTGGAGATGAGTTTATCGAACAAGGGACTGGAAATCAGTAGAAGCTGAGATGGAAAAGATTGGATTAGTAAGAACCAGGGACGGAAAGAGTTTCCTGGTTCCTTTTATTTTGATTACTTCCCTCTTTTTTCTGTGGGGAGTGGCACACAGTATTCTGGATGTGCTGAACAAACATTTTCAAGATACTCTGGAGATTACCCGCACGCGCTCGGCCTTGATTCAGGCGGTGGTGTACGGAGGGTATTTTATCATGGCGCTGCCGGCGGGACGGATTATCCGCCGCTTCGGCTACCGCACAGGGGTGCTGACGGGCCTGGTGCTGTATGGCATCGGGGCGTTGCTGTTCATTCCGGGAGGACGGATTCAGTCGTTTGAGTTTTTCCTGCTGGCACTGTTCGTCATCGGTTGCGGACTGACCTGCCTGGAAACGGCTTCGAACCCGTATGTCACGGTGCTGGGTGAACCGGAAGGCAGTGAGCGACGCATCAACCTGGCGCAATCGTTCAACGGGCTGGGCTGGATTTGCGGTCCGCTGGCGGGAGGCTTCTTCCTCTTTGCCGGAGGAGGTGACGTGACTACTCCTTACGCGGTGCTGGGTACGGTGGTGCTGTGCATTGCCATCCTCTTTTCGCGGGTGAAACTGCCGGAAATAGGCCGGGAAGCTGAAAGCGGACAGGCTGAAGCGAACGGGAAATCGCTGTGGAGAACGACCTCGTTCACGGTGGGATTGCTGTCACTTTTCCTTTACGTGGCTGCACAGACGGGTATCAACAGTTTCTTCATCAACTACGCCACCGAAAATGCGGGTGTTTCGGCACAGGAGGCTTCGGTATGGCTGTCGTTCGGCGGCATGGGACTGTTCATGGCCGGACGCATGGGCGGAAGTTGGCTGATGCGCTTCGTGAAGGGAGAAAAAGTGCTGGCCGTTTGTGCGGCAGGCGCCTGTGTATGCATGGCGGCAGTCATTCTGATGCCGGGCGGAGCGGGATGGTATTTCCTGTTACTGTGCTTTTTATGTGAATCGATTATGTTTCCTACTATTTTTTCCTTATCTTTGCGCCATGCTGGCACACAAACCAAACAGGCTTCTTCTTATCTGATTATGTCGATTGTAGGAGGAGCAGTGGCTCCCTTGTTAATGGGGCTCATAGCCGACCGTATTTCCATGGCAGTGGGATTTATCGTACCGCTGGTCTGCTTTATGGAAATCTGGGGATTCGCAGCAAGATACAGAAAACTATCGTAATGGTTTTGTCACATTATCGTACACAGGCAACGGATTATCCATATAAACGCACACAAACGTATGCTGAAACTAAAAGATATAAAAATCGTTGAATCGAAGAAAGAGCTGGAAGCTCTTCCGGAAGGGAAACTGTTAATCAATACCATCAATGCGCACTCCTATAATACGGCTCTGAAGGATACGTTCTTTGCCGAAGCGCTGATGAAAGGGGATGCACTGATTCCCGACGGAGCAAGTATCGTGATGGCTTGCCGGAAACTGAAAGCGAAAAGCCAGCCGACAGAACGTATTGCCGGATGGGACTTGTTTACCATGGAGATGGAACGGCTGAACCAAAAGGGAGGTACCTGCTTCTTCATGGGAAGTAGCGAAAAGGTGCTGAATCTGATTCGGGAAAAAGCGAAAACGGTCTACCCGAACATCCGGATTGAAACGTACTCCCCACCCTACAAGGCGGAATTCTCGGAAGAAGAGAACCGGGCAATCATCGAAGCCATCAACCGGGCTAATCCGGACTTGCTGTGGATTGGCATGACGGCTCCCAAACAGGAGAAGTGGGCATACCGTCATTGGGATAAACTGGACATTCACTGCCATTGCGGCACCATCGGTGCGGTGTTCGACTTTTTTGCCGGCACCATGGAACGGGCTCCTCTGTGGTGGCAGGAACATAGTCTGGAATGGTTGTACAGACTGCTGAAAGAACCGAAACGGATGTGGCGCCGATACATTATCGGAAACACGTTGTTTATCTGGAACGTCTTTAGAGAAATGTAACTAGCAAATCAGGGGGTTGAAACACTAATAAAAACATAGCGCATGAAAACAAAATATGACGCCTATAACAGTTGGGTAAGCTTTTTTATCGTTACTTGTGAAACGCTTATTACGGGAGGATTGTTCTATCTGTTGTTTCTCACTACGGAAGATACGCCATGGCACAAGATTCTGCAGGCACCGCACCTGCAGGTCATACTGACAGTAATGCTTTGCTACTTCGTATCGGCCATGCAGGCTGGCGTGGTACTTTACCGGCGTAAGGTATATGCCTACCAGATTCTGGGTAAGGTATTGAGAAGTACAATCTGCTTCGGAATATTATCAGGGGTAGTGTTGGAGCTGGGACGATTCATGGATGCCTGGTCGTATTTCTACCTGACTTTTTTAGGGCTGCTGTTTATTTCGCTGTCTGTATTCCGTATCCTCATGCGATGGGGGTTGAAAAGATACCGTTCGAAAGGTGGTAACCTGCGCTATGTAGTGCTGGTGGGTAGTTCAGAAAACAACCGCGAGCTATATTATGAACTGACGACTCAGGACTGGACCGGATTCAGGGTAAAAGGGTATTTCGACTTTGAGCCGAACCCGAAATTTCCACAGGAGTGTCCGTACCTGGGAAAGCCCCAGGACGTGAAAGAATATCTGGAAAAGAACGGAAATACGCATTACCTGTTCTGCTGTCTGCCTTCGAAGGAGCATGTCATTATCCGCTCGCTGATTGATTACTGCGAGAACCACCTGGTGCATTTCTACAGTGTGCCGAACATTTACAACTACCTGCAGAACCGCGTGTACTTTAACATGGTGGGCAACGTGCCTTTCCTGAGCCTGCGACCGGACCCGCTGAGCCGGACGGGCAACAAGATGCTGAAACGGGCGTTTGACATCGTGTTCTCACTGCTGTTTCTGTGTACGCTCTTCCCGATTATCCTGCTCATAGTGACCATTATCACCAAGCTGACCATGCCGGGACCGGTGTTCTTCAAGCAGAAACGAAACGGACTGAACAACAAGGAGTTCTACTGCTATAAGTTCCGGAGCATGAGGGTGAACACGCAGGCCGACTCGCTGCAGGCTACCAAGGATGACCCGCGCAAGACACGCTGGGGAAACATCATGCGAAAAACGAGCATCGACGAACTGCCGCAGTTTATCAATGTGCTGCTGGGCGACATGAGCGTGGTAGGCCCCCGCCCGCACATGCTGAAACACACGGAGGAATATTCGAAACTGATTAACAAGTATATGGTGAGACACTTCGTGAAGCCGGGCATCACGGGCTGGAGCCAGGTGACGGGCTATCGCGGAGAGACCAAGGAGCTGAAGGATATGGAAGGACGTATCCGTGGAGATATATGGTATATCGAACACTGGAGCTTCGGTCTGGATTTGTTTATCATCTATAAAACAGTGGCAAACGCCATACACGGGGAAAAGAATGCATACTAAGACTTAATAAAAACCTATTTATAATTATTTTTTATGAATCATTTTTTAAGGCGGGGTATCTGCCTGGGAGCATGGGTGGCCGGTTGCGGCATGGCTCATGCACAGCTGGCCGCGGTGAAAACGAACGCGCTGCTGTGGGGGAACCTGACGCCGAACATTTCAATGGAGCTGGTGACAGCTTCCAAATTCAGCCTGGAAGGGACTGTGTTTTACGGGCTGAACAAGACACCGCTGGACACCCAGCTGAAAGGGGCACAGGCGGAGTTCAGGTATTGGATTTCTGAAAGGCCAATGGCACGCACGTTCATCGGCTTATCTGTAAGCGGAGTAAGGTATACGGTGGTGCACAAGGGAAAGGCGCATCAGGGAGAAGCTGCAGGACCGGGACTGACGTACGGCTATGCCTGGCCGCTGAGCAAACGGTTCAACCTGGAATTCTCGGCCGGAGTGGGTGCCCTGTGGTACAGGGAGAAAAAATATTCGGAGGGTACATACCTGAAAAAAGAAGAGTATAATGCAAACGGAGTGAAGTGTGTGCCGACAGAAATAGCGGTGTCATGCTGCTATTTATTCTAAGAAGCTGAAGCGTATGAATAGAAAAAGAATAAGCCGCATCGGAAAATATGTACTGGTTACGATGCTGCTGACTGCTGCCCCCGCAAGCGGATGGGCGCAGCGAATGATCAAGGTGAGCGGCACGGTTTACAACATTGCAGACAAGAAAAAGAAGGTTCCGTTCTCGGGAAGCGTGGTCTATGTATATAGCTGCAAGACGGTGGCGGCCGCGAAGGACCTGAAGAACAGCCTGGATAAGGATAATACCAATTTCGCACTGTTCATGAACGAAGATGAAAGAGCGGAAGCTGATGCCAACGGGTACTACGAGATTCTGGTGCCGGACAACGGGGCGCTAGTGTTCAAAGCGGGCCTGAACAAGGCCATTCTGGAAAAGGTGAGCAACCGCATGAAAATAGACGTAGAAGTGGATGACGGTATCTATCTGAAGGAGGTAGTGGTAACGGGAGAGCTGAAGCAGATTCAGCCGGAACCGAAGGCCAGCCGACTGATAGGTAACCGTTTTTATCCTTATAATACGTTTCTGGTCCCACATGGAGAAGGCAACAAGTATTCACGCCTGATTGTGCAGCCGTATGTACTGAACTGTACGACCAACGACACGGTGGCTTTCTTGAAACCACTGGTATACGACGGCAAGGAATATCACCTGACCCAGACCCGACGAATGGGGTACGACCTGAAAAGGGATGCTCTGGAGCCTTATATCCAATCACGGCCACTGGTGAATGAGCGGATGGTGATTGAATGGCAAGACACGGTGACGGTGCCCGACCCGAACGTGAATTACAGTTGCTATGCGGACTTCTGTATAGAGGACTACAACAATGTTCCGTTCAGAAAGACGTATCAGATTAATACATGCGAGAACAAGCGCCCCCTGAAATTTCTGCAATATGACCTGATAGCCTTGGATATGGATTTCCAAAAATATCCGGAGAAGGCACAGGTAGAGAAGTTTGACACGGAGGACCAGGTGGAGCTCAGCTTTGAAATCAACTCGGACCGGCTGACGGACGACCCGAAGAACCAGGAGAGTCTGGCCGGAATACGGAAAAAACTGAACCTGATTCTGAACGAGCCCGGCGCCATGCTGAAAGAGTTTCACGTCATCGGCAAGGCATCGCCGGAAGGATATTACCAGCAAAACCTACAGCTGGCCCAGAAACGTATGCAACGGATTCAGCAGGAAGTTGTCGGGGTACTCCCCCATGCGGTGGCCGAACGCGTGTATCAAAACCCGCAGGCGGAAGTGGCTTCATGGAATGAGGTGGCCGAACTGCTGGAGAAGGACAGCCTGATGGAAACGGCCGGTTTCATCAGAAAGGTAGTGAGGGAGCTGCCCGACCAGATGAACCGGCAGGGACAGCGAATCAAGGCCTCCAAGGACTACCGCACGGTGATTGTGCCTTACCTGGAGCGGCTGAGACAGGTGAAGTACCTGTGCCGCTATGACATCTACCGGGAACCGACCGACAAAGAGGTGATGGCGGCTTACCGGAGAAAAGGACTGGACGGAATGTACACCCGGTATGAATACTGGAAGCTGCTGCAACTGCTGAAGGACAGTCAGGAAAAGGAGGCGGTGGCACGCAAGGCATACGAGGAATCGCTGAGCATGAAGCGTCCATGGGTGCTGGCCGGGAACACGCTGGCCAAGCTGTACCTGGAAAAGGATGTGACCGACACGCGGATACTGGAACCGCTGATAGACCGTACCATCTTTACCGTGAACTATGAAAGGAAAAACATGGATACGGGAAGAACGGAGATTATCAACCCGATTGAAGTGGTGGTGAACCAGCTGTGCATGTACATCAAAGCGGGCGACTTTGAAAATGCCAGTGTCATGGCCAAGCTGATTCCGGCGGATTACAAGGAATTTGACCTGGTGAAGGCGTACGCATGGGCCATGGGCGGCTATTTCCAGGGAGGGAATACGCCTGAAGAGACGCAGCGAGCCGCAGAAACCTTCCGCACCATCTGCCAGTCGTCCGTACAGAACGAGGCGGTGATGAACCTGGCACTGGAAACGCCGCAGGGAAACGCACAGGCGGAAAAGGTGCTGGAACAGATGGCGGACGAGAGTCCGGTGAAATGGTACCTGAAGGCGGTGACGGAAGCCAGAAAGGGAGACGTAGGACTGACGGAAGCGGCTCTGTATCTGGTGAGATGTTTCAACCTGGACCAGAAGATGATTGTCACTGCCCAGAACGACGGTGAATTCACGAAAGAGATTGTGGAAACGGCGTTGGAGATGTATAAGAATCAGTAATCATGAAAATAAACAGAAAGACTTTATATATAGCTGCCCTCGGCTATTTGTGGATGGGCGGAACGGAAACCATCCTCGCACAGGATGCCACAGCCGATTCGGTGAAAACCGGCTTTTTCAATGCGATGGATTATGTGAGACAGAAAAGGTATATCCCTGCCGGAAGGGTGATTGACCCCAAGGCCAGGGGATGGAATTCTTCCTTGTCGATTTTTGCTGGTGCAGGGAAACTGGGAGGCGGAGCGGCAGGCCCCTACTCCAAAGAATTCGGTATCGCCTTCACAAAGGATGTAACCTCGTTCAACAGTTACCGTCTGGCCGTAGAAGGGGCGGTGAACGAACAGATTGGAAGAGGCGGCGTGGAAATAGCGCACATGTTCCGGATACTGGATTACCTGAGAGGTTATAAAAGTAATACATACTGGGATCTGGAAACGGTACTAGGTGTAGGAATTTATGGAACAAAGAACAAGATTTCGAAGGAACATTTCCTTGCAGGAGGGCTACACGGAGGTTTACACATAAGTTGTCATTTACTCGATCACCTGGACCTGTTTCTGGAACCGAGGGTGAATCTTTTTACCGACGGCATCAACGGACTGGAATCGCAGAAGAAATATGACATCGGTGCCCAGGCAGTAGCCGGACTGACTTACCGGTTTACCGGACTACAAAAAGGTTCTGGAATATCTGCTAACTCCGGCACGCTGGACAACCTGTTCTACGAAATTTATGCGGGTATTCAGGGGGATTATTCTGCCAGAGTTCGGAAAGCACCGGTAATGAACGGGATACTGGAGCCCATAGGCCCGGTAATGGGTATCAGCATAGGAAAATGGTTCCTGCCTTTCGGGGTAAGGGGAACCTTGTTCGCGGGAATACACAATACGATCCCCGACAAAGGAACATGGAAATCAAAAGAAGCTTACGGAGGAATCCGGCTGGAAGGAATGTTAAACCTGAACCGTCTGATTAGTGACAAAGTAACAGATCCCAAGCTGGAAGCAAACCTGATGGGAGGATTTGAAATTGGTGCTGTGGCACATAGAGGTGTTACTTATTCCCGGAAAATCAGACCTTTCACCGGCCCGACAGCCGGAGGACAGCTGGTGTATGCCGTAAACGACCACATCGGCGTATTCGGGCAGGCACGCTGGAGCAAAAACAATTATACACAAAAATTCAAGCACGGGACGAGCAGCAAACGCTACATGCAGAACCTGAGCATAGAAATGGGTGTGCAGTACAGAAGACGTGAAGAATGTATTACCCGCCACCAATACCTGTTTGAACCCTATAACTTTGTATCGGTCGGCATGGGGGCAAATTACCCGATGCGCACTGGAGACCAGCAGCTGAAGGCCATGATGAAGCACCTGGGACAGCAATTCTACGTGGGGTACGGAAGAAGATGGAGCAAATACTCATCGGTTAGAGGATACATCGAAATGGCACATTATCCTTACAGTGTGAGCAAGCATGCATACCCCTTTACCCTCGGAGCGGACTACCTGGTAGACCTGAGCACCCTGGCGGCAACGTATAATCCAGAAAGAATCTTTACGGTGGAAGGCCTGGCAGGTATTTTGTACACGCACCACGGAGCGGCACAAAAGGACTATTTCGGCATACAGGCCGGACTGAAAGAAACCGTGCGGATAAATGACCAATGGGGCATCTTTGCGGAAGAAGTGCTGAGGGGCTACAAGGGTGCCATCATCCCGAGAGCCAGAACCTTGACGGAGAAGGAAATCTCCCTGCTTCCGTATGCGAATTTAGGGGTAAACCTGTACTTTTAGGCCGTTTTTTTATTAAGCCTCACACATTTCTTATCATTTCTTACCAAGGTTTGAAAATATTGTATTATCTTTGAAGCAGAATTATTAATTACATGAATATGAATAGTAGAATTTACATTCTGGCTATTGCGCTAATGACAGGTGTAGGTGCAATGGCGCAAAACACGCAGCAAAACAGCAACGCAGAGAAGATTGAAAAATACACTGTACAGACCAATATGTTTGGCGACAACTTGTTTGTAGGAGCCAACATCGGTGCACAGATGTATGTAGGTGACTACATTTCAAAAGGAAAAGCCGGCAAGCTGATTACTCCGACATTTGAAATCAATGTAGGAAAATGGTTTACTCCAGTTATCGGACTGAGAGCGGGATTCGGTGGCTACCAAGCTAAAGGTTACTCAGTTAAAGATGCTGGTTTTGCCTACAAACGCGTGGATACCAACTTGTATCGCACCAAATGGGGAATCCTGCACTTGCACGGTGACGTAATGCTGAACTTCACCAACCTGTTCTGCGGCTACCGTGAAGACAGATTGTACAACGCAATTCCTTACGTGAGCATCGGTTACCTGCGCGGTATCGACAATAACGAAAACGAATTGTCAGGAGGTATCGGATTCATCAACCGTTTCCGTTTGAACAAGGCTTGGGACTTGAACCTGGAATTGAAAGGAAACATCAACAACGACGTGATGGACGGTATCCGTGGCGGAAAGAATATGGAAGGTTCTGCAGCCATCATGGTAGGTGCAACTTACCGCTTCAACCGCAGAGACTGGACTAAGGGTACCGGTATCTCGGCTGCTGAAATGCAGGCTGTACAGAATCAGCTTAAGAGCATGAACGAAGAAAATGCCAGCTTGAGAAACCGCGTAAATGCACTGGAAGAAGAAAAACGTAACCAGCCGGTTGTAACTGAAACCAAGGCTAGCAACAAGCTGCCGGATGCAACTGAATATGTAGCGTTCTTCGACATCAACAAGGCTTACCTGAGCGAAAAAGAAGCGGTGAACCTGGAAGCTTATGCAAACCTGATCAAGAAGTATTCTGAAAACAAATTCATCATCACAGGATATGCTGACAAGCAGACTGGTTCGGCTGAATTCAACGAACGCCTGAGTAAGCTGAGAGCGGAAGCTGTATACAATACACTGGTAGATAAATATGGTGTAAACAAGGATCAGCTGACTATGGAATACAAAGGTGGTGTTGACACTATGTTCCGCGAAAATCCGCGTCTGAGCCGCGCCGCTATCATCCGCATGGCAAAATAAAAAAAACACTAAAATCATAGGAAATCGCTGCACTTCCTTGAAAAAGGAGATGCGGCGATTTCTTTTTTTCATTCTTTCTCTTACATTTGCAAACTAACCTTTTTTACGTAACTTTTTAAACGAATTTAGATATGATCATAGCTGTTGACTTTGACGGTACTATTGTGGAACACCGCTATCCGGGAATCGGACGGGAAAAGCCTTTTGCCTTTGACACACTGAAAATGCTGCAAAAAGAGGGGCACCGGCTGATTTTATGGACTGTAAGAGAGGACAAGCTGCTGGAGGAGGCCGTGGATTTCTGCCGACAGCATGGAGTGGAATTTTATGCGGTCAATACAAACTATCCGGAGGAACAGGAGGCGCATCAGCACTTCTCGCGGAAGCTGAAAGCGGATGTGTTCATTGACGACCGCAACCTGGGGGGAATGCTTGACTGGGGAAGCATTTACCGCCTGATACATTATCACCTGAAAATTGCGGATCTGGTGGCCGAAACGCTGGATGAAAGGCTGGAAGAGGGCATCGAACGCCGGAAACAGGAGAAGAAGAAAAGACAGGGCTTGTTTGGCAAGCTGTTCGGATGAGACACGTCCGGAGAAGATACGAAAGAAGCTGTTTCACGCACGGAGCATTCCGACAGTGAAACAGCTTCTTTTATTGTATCCCTTTTGGGGAGAATTATTCTACGTAGAGCACCAGTCCCTTGAGGTATTCGCCTTCCGGATGGTAGATGTTGACCGGATGGTCGCCCGGCTGGGTGAGCTGGTGAAGAATGCGCACGCTGCGTCCGCTCTGTGCAGCGGCGGTAAACACGGCGTTACGGAAGTCCTGCTTGTTCACCACCTGCGAACAGGAGAAGGTAAAGAGGATGCCGCCCGGACGTATCTTTTCGAAGGCCTTGGCATTGAGCTTGGTGTAACCGCGAAGGGCATTGCGCAGGGCATCGCGGTGCTTGGCAAAGGCCGGCGGGTCGAGGATAATCAGGTCGTACTGGTCGCCCATGCGGTCGAGGAACTTGAAGGCATCTTCCGCAAAGGCCTGGTGACGGGTATCGCCGGGAAAGTTGAGGGATACGTTCTCGTTGGTCAGGTCGATGGCCTTGGCAGAGCTGTCTACCGAGTGAACGAGGTTGGCTCCTCCCCTCATGGCATAGAACGAGAAGCCACCGGTGTAGCAAAACATGTTGAGCACGTTACGGCCCTTGGCATAGCGTTCCAGCAAGGCACGGTTCTCACGCTGGTCGACGAAGAAACCGGTCTTCTGTCCCTTGAGCCAGTCTACGTGGAACTTCAGTCCGTTCTCCATGGCCACGTTCTCCGGACTTCCGCCTTTGAGGAAGCCGTTCTCAGTAGCCAGCAGGTCGGCCTTGAAGGGCAGCGTGGTTTCTGATTTATAATAGATGTGCTGGATGACGTCGCCCATCACTTCTTCGAGGGCTTCGGCCACCGCCATGCGGTCCAGGTGCATACCGGCAGAGTGTGCCTGCATCACGGCAGTATGGTCGTACACGTCGATAATCAGTCCGGGCAGGTTATCGCCCTCGCCGTGTACCAGACGGTAGGTATTGTTCTGAGGATTGCCCAGCACGCCCAAGGCACAGCGGAGGTCTTTGGCCACCTGCAGGCGACGTACCCAGAACGCATGGTCGATGGGTTCCTGACGGAAGGACAGCACACGCACAGCGATGCTTCCAATCTGGAAATGTCCGCAGGCAATGAATTCTTTCTTGGAGGTGTAGACATCTACTACTTCACCTTCTTCCGGCTCTCCTTCCACACGGGCGATGGCTCCGGAAAAAACCCAGGGATGGAAACGCTTGAGCGATTCTTCCTTTCCGGGTTTGAGAAATACTTTCTTATAGCTCATTTGTATGGTTTAAGTGATTAATCTTCGAGAATGTTTTCAGGAGTTTCCGTGCGTATCACGCGGTACTTGCCCGAAAGGCGAAGCTCTTCCAAGTACTGGTAAATGCGCACGCAGGCCCAGGCATCAGTAGCGGCATACAGCTGCTGCGCCTCGGTCAGGGTGTCGGCCTCCCAGTTGGAAAGGCGCTGGCTCTTGGAAATCTTTTCCTGAAAAAGGAGGGCATAGATTTTCTGCAGGCTCTTTTCTTCGATACCGAAAGAGGCTACGTAGTCCTGCAGTTCCACCCAGTTGCCCATGCGCGGGTCTTTCTGGTTACGACGGCGCAGCATGGCGAAATCGTCTTTCAGCGACAGGCCGATTTTGAGCACGTCGTTCTGAAGGAACTCTTCCAGGAAATCCGGCAGTCCGAGGTGGTTCAGGCGGAACAGGAAGCAGGTGTCGTAAGTAGAGACCTGCAAGAGGGCCACCTTGTTGACGGCTCCCTTCCGGAATGAAGGGCGTGTTTCGGTGTCCACCCCCACCAGTACATGGGTATTGAGGTAATCGATGGCCTTGCGGGCCTCGGCCTCGGTGTAAATCACGAAGATGCGACCGGGGAAAGAGACCTTGGGTAACTCCGCAACGATTTTCTTATCTATTTTACTCTGTAGTTCTACCATTCAGTTTACGGGTTTAGGGTTATTCGTCGTCGCCCATGTCAAGGCCTTCGTAGAGTTCTTCTTCGGTGCAGTTGTCTTCGTAGAGTGCGGAATCTTCCTCTTCCTGACTGCTGTGCGAAAGCTGGCGGTACTTCACGTCGTGAAGGGCACGCATCACATTGACCAGGCGCTGTCCCCAGAACTCGGCAAAGAGTTCACGGCAGATGGCTAAGGAATCGTTCATGGTGTGCTCCAGGCCCAACTGGAACACGCAGATGAAATCCTTGATGGGCTGGTAAATGTCGGCCAGGCTTTCGGAAATATTCTGATGAATGGGGGTATCACTATAGGCCATGTCATCGAGGAACACCTCGAGGTAGTCATCGTATTCGCCCAAGAGAGAGGCGATGGAGCCGCGAAGCACTTCGTAATCGGTCTCGGTCACGAAGGTTTCCGGGTCGGCATCTTCCATCCGCTCGCAAGCAGGAAGCAACGAAGCCTTCAGGTATAAAAGGGGAAGGAGTTTCAGAGATTTGTCGACGAAATACCGACAACGCATATCGGACACACGCTCCATAAATCCACAGAACTCGGCAGCCACTGTCACGAACTCGACTGCATTTTTATCGAATATTACTTGAGAGTTTTTTTCTTCCATATTCATGCTAATTGACGTGCAAAGGTACAAAAAAAATTTCTCAGTTTTAGTTTTATTCGTACATTTGCATGTATGTTTAGTTAATTCGAATCATCATGCAAACAAAAAAAACAGATACAAGCAAAAGTGAAAAAGCGGCTGCCGTGGCCGGAAAAACATGGACTATCCTGAAAAGTGAGACTACCGCGTTCGTCATCGGACTGCTCTGCGTCATCTTCGGCGTGTACTTGCTGCTGGCTTTCAGCTCGTTCTTCTTTACGGGAGGAAACGACCAGAGCATTCTGTCGCATCCCAACCCGTCGGAGCTGCTGGAAACGGGCAACCGCATACAGAACTATGCCGGAGCACGGGGAGCACAGCTGGCGCAGTTCCTGATTAATGACTGCTTCGGGTTTTCAGCTTACTGTATCATTATCTTCTTAGTGGTGGCCGGCATGAAGCTGATGAAAGCGTACGAGTTCCGCATCCGTTACTGGTTCTTAGGCTGTGCCACGGTGATGGTGTGGCTCTCTGTAACCTTAGGATTTGCATTCGGAGGACTGTTAGAAAATTCTTATATTTATCCGGGGGGACTGCACGGCTACAACGTGAGCCTGTGGATTCGCTCGCAAATCGGTGCGCCGGGATTGATTTTAGTGCTATTAGCTACCGCCATATTGTTCGGCGTGGCACTGACCCGACAGACCATGGGCGTGGTGAGAAAAGCGCTGCATCCGCAAAAAGGCAATAACGCGGCCATGGCAGAGGAGGTAACTCCCCAGCCGGAGCCGACTTACCGGAAGCCGGTAGCGGACGAACCGGAAGCGACCGCCGCGGAGGATGAATCAGATAAGAAGGAAAAGAAAGAAAGTTTCTGGAAGAGCTGGACACACCGGAAACCGAAACAGAAAAAAGAGGAAGAGACTCCGCAGGAAGAACCGGAGAAGGCGGCTGAACCTGTCAAGGAGGAACCGGAGAAGGTGGTCGTGAAAGAGGAACCGGCACCGGAGCGTGTCATCGACCTGCCCATTGATACTGAGGAAGAGGATGAGAAGAAGCACCCTTTTGAGGTGAAGCCGGCCCTGGAGGAAGACTTCGACAAGGAAGAAGAGGAGCCGGCATTTGAGGTCAGCAACGATACCAAGGAAGAGGATCAGGCTTACCGGGGAGACGTGTCGCAGCCGTACAACCCGCGCCTGGACCTGGAGTTTTACCGCTTCCCTACCCTCGACTTGCTGAATACGTATCAGAACGACGATCCGGACATCGACATGGAAGAACAGAATGCCAACAAGAACCGCATCATCAAGGTGCTGCGCAGCTTCGGCATTGAAATCAGTTCCATCAAGGCCAGTGTGGGTCCGACCATTACCTTATATGAGATTACGCCGGCGGAAGGGGTACGTATCTCGAAAATCCGTAACCTGGAGGACGACATCGCCCTGAGTCTTTCGGCACTGGGTATCCGTATCATCGCACCGATTCCGGGCAAGGGTACCATCGGTATCGAAGTGCCAAACGCGAACCCGCACATCGTACCCATGAGTTCTATCCTGACCAGCAAGAAGTTCCAGGAAACAACCTTCGACCTGCCGGTGGCACTCGGAAAGACCATTACCAACGAGGTGTTCATGGTGGATCTGGCCAAGGCGCCCCACATGCTGGTGGCCGGTGCGACAGGTCAAGGTAAGTCTGTGGGACTGAATGCCATCGTGACTTCCCTGCTCTACAAGAAGCACCCCAGTGAACTGAAGTTCGTCATCATCGACCCGAAGAAGGTGGAATTTGCCATCTATGCGCCGATTGAACGCCATTTCCTGGCCAAGTTGCCCGACGGAGAGGATGCCATCATCACCGACGTGACGAAGGTAGTACAGACACTGAACTCGCTGTGTGTGGAAATGGACAACCGTTACAAGCTCTTGCAGAACGCAGGATGCCGTAACATCAAGGAATATAACGCGAAGTTTATCAACCGCCAGCTGAACCCGGAGAACGGTCACCGCTTCCTGCCTTACATCGTCATCATCATTGATGAGTTCGGCGACCTGATTATGACAGCCGGCAAGGAGGTAGAACTGCCTATCTGCCGTATCGCCCAGCTGGCCCGTGCGGTGGGTATCCATGCCATCATCGCTACCCAGCGTCCGACCACGAACATCATTACGGGTACCATCAAGGCCAACTTCCCGGCGCGTGTGGCTTTCCGTGTGGCTTCCATGATGGACTCACGTACCATTTTGGACCGTCCGGGTGCACAGCAGCTCATCGGTAAGGGTGACATGCTGTACCTGCAAGGAAACGACCCCGTGCGCGTGCAGTGTGCGTTTGTCGATACGCCGGAAGTGGAACGCATCGCAGAATTCATCGGCAAGCAACAGGGCTATCCTACAGCCTTCATGCTGCCGGAATACGTGGATGAGAATGCAGAACCCAGCAGTGCAGCCGACGTGGACATGAACCGTCTGGACCCGCTCTTTGAAGAAGCGGCCCGTCTGGTCATCTACCATCAGCAGGGTTCCACTTCGCTGATTCAGCGTAAATTCTCCATCGGCTACAACCGTGCGGGACGCATCATGGACCAGCTGGAAAAGGCGGGCATCGTAGGTCCGGCCAACGGTAGCAAGGCGCGCGACGTGCTTTGTCTGGATGAAAACGATTTACAAATGAGAATGAGCAGCCTGAAGGATTAAACGGACTGCCCTCTAACCCATAAAAACGATTGTGACAGGTATGAAAAAGATTTTTCTTCTCGTCCTGCTGATGGGAGTCGCCTTGTGTCAGGCTGTGGCCCAACAGGACGCAAAAGCTGAAAGCATATTAAGCAAGATGGCGGACAGCTACCGGAAAGCCGGCGGCATCAGTCTGACTTTTGGAGGTACACAACAAGGAAAGCTGTTGCTGAAAGGCAACAAGTTCTGCCTGGAGAGCGGAGGCATCAAGACCTGGTTCGACGGAAAGACGCAGTGGAGTTACGTGGAGCAAAATGAAGAGGTGAACGTGTCATCCCCCACCCCGGAGGAGATACAGAGCGTTAACCCGTATGCGTTGCTGACATCTTACAAGAAGGGCTTCAACTACCGTTACGTGGGCGAAAAGACCCGTCAGGGGAAGCGGGGACATGAAATCATTCTGACCCCGAAGACCTCGCAGGACATTAAAAGCATCACACTGAACGTAAAGGAAAACAGCTCACCCGTGTACATTGCCATCCAGCTGCAGAACGGAGAGAAACAAGAGTTTCAGATTTCGTCGTACCGCACGGGAGTGAACCTGCCCGACGCGGTGTTCCGTTTCGACAAAAGCAAGTATCCGGGAGCGGAAATCATTGATTTAAGATGACATCATCCGATGTATCGAGAATAGAACTTTGAGCCAAGTAAGAGGGGGTTTCGGCATAGATATACATGACGCTGCCCCCTTTTATTGCATCTATAATGGGGCGCGACACGGAAGTGGGCAATGCCGGACATCCGAAGCTCCGTCCCAACCGTCCGCCACGACTGGCCACGGAGGGGTCTGCGTATGTGGCCCCGTGCACCACAATGGCACGTTCGCGGGCCCGGTCGTTAATCCCTTTCTCCAGTCCGTCAAGAATGAGCGAATAGCCGTTTCGTCCCTGATAGGTGGAAGCCGTCAGGTAAAAGCCCAGTGAGCTTTTGTAGGAGCCGTATTCGTTGGAAAAAGAAGTGGCATAGTTTCCACCGCTGTTCTTTCCGTGTGACACTACCGAGGAATACAGCATCCGACGGTGCTTCATGTCGAACACGTACAGACGCTTTTCCGTGGAAGGCTTGGAAAAGTCAATCAGGGTCAGCACATCGCGCTTGCGGTTCTTGATGCGGTTATATCCCGTCACCGCCTGCTTGAAGGCCCGCCAGTTGACCACCCCTTCCAGCTGCATGGAATGGTAGAGCGACACGACCTCATCGGCCGCCTTGACCGCTGCTGCAGGGGATTCAGTAGGAACAGACTCTCCTTCCGCCGTGAAATACGCACAGGGGAAAGACAGGAACATGGCAGAAAGAAAAAATTTGATGATATGATTTTGCATGACTTTTTACGACCTGAAAAATATTCGGCCGCAAAGTTACGGATTTTCTGCCCTTCTTCTTCCGTAAAGAGAGTTAATTTTATAGAAATCACTCGATTACAATCACCAGCGACCGTTCCGTCGGTGCCCAGTCGTACACAAACTTGGCATGCGAGGTGGCATTCCGCACACACATGTGCGAACGGGGCGTAGTGCCCAACGACCAGCTGTATTCAATCATCGCCGTGCGAGGCACGTTGACCGGCACCCCGTGAATGTAGGCCCCGTTGGTGAAGCGGCTGGCATACGGTGCATAGCCTCCGGTGGCTGCAGAACCGTCTTTCAGGAACACCATGCGCGACTTTTTCTGCTGCACCACAAACATGCCGAGCGGGGTTTCCTGCGCGTACGGCGGACGGTGCATGCCCGTAGTGGCCGGATTCATGCTGCGGATGGCCCAGGTACCTTCTTCCAGACGTTCCAGGGTGGCAATGTTCTGGTCGCCCCGGTCTACCACGACCACGTGGTTAAACTGTGTACTGTCGGACAAGAGTTTGACGTAGCGGCGCGGCACCCACCATTCTCCCTCGATGGAGACCGGTGACACGCGATAGAAACTGCCCGTCTCGCCCAGGAAAGACACCAGCGCCCCGTCGCGTCCGTAGCGTTCGGGCACCAGCGTATCCGAAGGAAGATACAGCGGCACCGACTGATAACGTTCCACTCCCAGCGTATCGGCAATGCGCCGGTACACATTCTGCGTGTATTTCCGCACCAGCGGAGCTTCACGGTTCACATTCTTGTAATTCTGGAATATCGCCCAGCGGTTGGCATCGTACTGAAGATTCTCGATAAAAGCCAGGCATTTGCGTATGGCATCCCATTTGAATGAACGGACGGTGTCCTGATACGGATACTCATCCTTCAAGGTGTATTTGTCAAAAAGAAGCTCCTTCACCAAGATGATGTCGGCAGCGGTCAGCGGTTTACGCTCAAACGGCAGAATATCTTCTACCTCCATGCTGTCGGGAGATGCCGTCTCCGACACGATGGGTTGCGACATCGGTTGTTCCACCCCACGGCCTGCTTCCTCCCGGCAACTGCAAAGGAGACACAAGAAGCATATTAAGCCTGTCAGTCGTTTCATAATAAAGGGTTATAAGGTTGGAACAAAGATAATAATTTTTGCTAAAAAACCGCAGGAAAATGCAAAAAATCAGCGACTTTCTGTAAAGAAAGCACGACTTCCGGCACTTTCTCCAATTACTCGTCCAGGATACGGGCCGTCTCCACTTTTTCCAGTCGCGCACGCAGCTTTCCCATCATCGACTTGCGGATGCGCAGACGCATCAGGCAGTCCATGTCGTACGACTGTTCCAGTATCTCGGGCGACTCTTCCTTGACGATGCGCATGATGTCGTTCATGAAGGGATATTCGAACGCCACGGCCACGTCTTCGTCCACCGTCTTCTCGATGACCGGGGCTTCATCCAGTGCCAGCGAAGCCGCCATGCGGTAGGCCACAATCAGACCGCTCGTCCCCAGCTTGATACCGCCGAAATAACGCACCACGATGACCAGCACATCGGTCAGCTCGCGCGAGTTAATCTGCCCGAGGATGGGCTTTCCGGCCGTGCCCGAAGGCTCTCCGTTGTCGTTGGCCCGGAAATCCTTCCGTTCCGCACCCAACATATAGGCATAACACACGTGGCGGGCATCGTAATATTTCTTCTGGTACTCTTCCAGAAGGGACTTCACTTCGGAGAGCGTACGCACCGGCAGCGCAATGGCAATGAACTTGCTGCGCTTCTCGGTATAGATGGCTTCCGCGCTTTCCTGAATGGTCTTATAGGTATCTTCTTGCATCGTTTTTCTTCTTTCAGGTGGCAAATTTAATGATTTTTCTCGCATTTTTAAAACCGGAAAGCGTATCTTTGCTCCTGCATTAATCCCTTAAGAAACTAATGGCATGAAAAAATTACAAAAACTAACCTACTGTATGGGACTGGTTGCCGTGGCTGCACCTCATGCACAAGCTGCAACGCCCGATTCTGAAAAACCCAACATCTTGTTCATTCTCTGCGACGACATGGGATACGGCGACCTGGGATGCTACGGTCAGCCTTTCATCCAGACGCCCTGCATCGACCAGATGGCACAGGAGGGCATGCGATTTACGCAGGCATACGCCGGAAGCCCCGTCAGTGCCCCGTCGCGCGCCACCATCATGACCGGACAACACAGCGGACACGGACACGTGAGAGGCAACAAGGAATACTGGCTCGGCGAGGTGTGGTACGGACAGAACAAGGAATATGCCGTGACCGGACAGGAGCCGTATGACCCGCAGCACATCATCCTGCCGGAAATCATGAAGAAGAACGGCTATACCACCGGCATGTTCGGCAAATGGGCCGGCGGCTACGAGGGCTCGACCTCTACTCCCGACAAGCGGGGTGTGGACGAATACTTCGGCTACATGTGCCAGTTTCAGGCGCACCTCTACTACCCAAACTTCCTGAACTCCTACAGTCGTGCCGCAGGCGATACGGCCGTCAGCCGTGTGATTCTGGAAGAAAACATCCGCTACCCGATGAGCGGCGACGACTATTTCAAGCGTACGCAGTATTCGGCCGACCTGATTCACCAGAAGGCTCTGGAATGGCTCGACAAGCAGGACGGCAAACAGCCTTTCTACGGTTTCCTGACGTACACCCTGCCGCATGCCGAACTGGTACAGCCCAACGACTCTATCCTGAAGAAATACAAGAAACAGTTCTTTCATGACAAGACCTGGGGCGGAGATGCAGGTTCCCGCTACAACGAGAGCGTGCACACACATGCCCAGTTTGCCGGCATGATCAGCCGACTGGATGCCTACGTGGGCGAAATCCTGGCCAAGCTGAAAGAAAAAGGACTCGACGAGAATACCATCGTCATCTTCAGCAGTGACAACGGTCCTCACGAAGAAGGCGGTGCCGACCCGACTTTCTTCGGACGCGACGGTAAGTTGCGCGGCCTGAAGCGCCAGTGCTACGAAGGAGGTATCCGCATCCCGTTCATCGTGCGCTGGCCGGGAAAGGTGAAAGCCGGTGAGGTGAACGACCATCAGCTGGCTTTCTACGACATCATGCCGACCTTCTGCGAACTGGTGGGCGACAAGCGCTTCCCCAAGAAGTACCTGAATAAGAAACTGGAAGGTGACTGTTTCGACGGTATCTCTTTCGCTCCTACCCTGTTAGGCAACGACGAGACACAGAAGGCACACGACTTCCTCTACTGGGAGTTCCACGAAACCGACCAGATTGGTCTCCGCATGGGCGACTGGAAGATGGTGGTAAAGAAGGGGGTTCCCCACCTCTACAACCTGGCAGAAGACATCCATGAGGACCACGACGTGGCTGCCCAGCATCCGGACCTCGTGAACCAGATGAAACAGGTAATTCTGCGCGAACACCGCCCGAATGACCTCTTCCCCGTAACCTTGCCGAAATAAGATATTTCACTGGAAAAACGCACTTACGTTTCGAACCAAACGCACTTGCGTTCCAACTCAAACGCCGAAGAGTTTTAGACAAAACGCACTTACGTTTTACATTAAACGCAAGTGCGTTTTCTTTTCGGCTTGCTTCCTGCACTACATGCCGTCCGTTCCGCAAGTATATCCACACAAAAAAGGCCCTCCCAAATGCAACTTTGAGAAGGCCCTGTATCGCTCAGAAAAAAATCTTATTCCAATTTGTGAATCACCAGTCCCGAACGCAGTTTCGGTTCAAACCACGTGGTTTTCGGCGGCATGATGTTGCCCGTATCGGCAATGTCCATCAGCTGCTTCATGGAAACCGGATAGAGTGCCAGCGCCATCTTCATTTCGCCGCTGTCCACACGTTTCTTCAGTTCACCCAGTCCGCGGATACCGCCCACAAAGTCGATACGCTTGTCCGAGCGCAAGTCCTTGATGCCGAGAATCTCGTCCAGAATCAGGTTGGAAGAAATCGTGACATCCAGCACCCCAATCGGGTCGTTATCGTCGTAAGTGCCCGGTTTAGCCGTCAGACTGTACCATTTGCCCTCCAGGTAAAGCGAGAAGTTGTGCAAGGCTGCCGGCTTGTAGATGTCCGCACCCTTTTCTTCCACTACGAAGTTCTTCTTCAGCGCTTCCAGGAACGCCTGTGGAGTCAGTCCGTTCAAATCCTTCACCACCCGGTTGTAGTCGATGATAGTAAGCTGCTCGGCCGGGAAACATACCGCCATGAAGTAGTTGTATTCCTCGTCGCCCCGATGGTTCGGATTCTGAGCCGCCTTTTCAGCACCCACCAGTGCCGCTGCCGCACTGCGGTGATGACCGTCGGCAATGTAAAGCGAAGGCATTTCCTTGAACGCCTCTGTCACTGCCTCAATGTCCTTGTCGTCGTCAATCACCCAGAACTGATGGCCGAAGCCGTCATCCGGTGCCACAAAGTCGTACACCGGCTTCTGAGCCGTATATTTCGCCACTACGGCATCCAGCGTCTTATTTTCCGGATAAGCAAAGAACACCGGTTCGATGTTCGCATTGTTCACCCGTACATGCTTCATGCGGTCCTCCTCCTTGTCACGGCGCGTCAGCTCATGCTTCTTGATCACCCCGTTCATGTAGTCGGGCACGTAAGCTCCTACCACCAGTCCATACTGCGTCTTGCCGTTCATGGTCTGGGCATAAATATAGTAACACGGTTTGTCGTCCTGCACCAGCCAGCCCTTTTCCTGGAACATCCGGAAATTCGCTACCGCCTTGTCGTACACACGCGGGTCGTGCTCATCCGTACCCTCCGGAAAGTCAATCTCCGGCTTGATGATGTGATACAAAGATTTCTCGTTGCCTTTCGCCTCTTCGCGGGCCTCAGCCGAGTTTAACACGTCGTAAGGGCGGGAAGCTACCTGCTCCACCAAGTCCTGCGGCGGACGAACACCCTTGAAAGGTTTAACTATTGCCATAATGCTTGGGGGAATCAGAAGTTATTTCTTGTTTACACGGAATTTCTCACAACCATCTTTCAGGAAGCCCACAATCTGACGGGCCGCTGCGATGCCGGCATTGATATTTGCCTCAGCCGTCTGTGCACCCATCTTCTTCGGAGTAGAGAAATAACGTCCCGGGAAATGATCGGCAAACTCATCGTGATGAGCCGGCATGATGTCGGTCACATACTTCAAGTCCGGACGGTCATTCATCAGGCGAAGCAAATCTGCTTCGTTAATCACCTCCTTACGGGCAGTATTCACCAGCAAACCGTTTTTCGGCATACGGTTCACCAGATCATAATCAATGGAGTTTTTGGTTTCGGCAGTAGCCGGAATGTGCAATGACACCACGTTGCAGGTAGCATACAGTTCTTCTGCAGAATCCACCGGTTTCACGCCGTCGGCTACCATGGCTTCCTTCGGGCAATACGCATCGTAGGCATAAACGTCCATACCGATGCCCTTTGCGATACGAGCCACATTGCGCCCTACGTTACCGTATGCATGGATACCCAGCTTCTTGCCCATCAGTTCCGTACCCGATTTGCCGTCGTAGAAATTACGAACCGCCATGATCATCATACCGAAAGCCAGTTCGGCCACCGCATTCGAGTTCTGTCCCGGCGTATTCATCACGCAAACTCCGTGAGCCGTAGCTGCCTCCAGGTCCACATTGTCATATCCCGCACCGGCACGTACCACGATTTTCAGTTCCTTTGCCGCATCCAGCACTTCCTTGTCAATGATGTCACTTCGGATAATCACTGCATTCGCATCCTTCACTGCATCGAGCAACTGCTGTTTTTCTGTATATTTCTCCAGCAAAGCCAGTTCATAGCCCGCAGCTTCTATTTCTTTCCGAATACCGTCGATAGCTACTTTAGCAAACGGTTTCTCTGTCGCAACCAATACTTTCATAATACTTGATTTTAAAAAGAAAACAAGGACGTGTTATCGAAATTCCACGCCCTTATCTTCGGGTATAACAACAATTAATGCATTTTCTCAAATTCCTGCATGCAGTCAATCAGTGCCTGCACACTTTCTACCGGCATGGCATTGTAGCAAGAAGCACGGAAACCACCCACAGAACGGTGACCCTTGATGCCCACCATACCTTTTTCGGTAGCAAACTTCAGGAAGTCTGCTTCCAGGTCCTTGTATTCATCGGCCATCACGAAGCAGATGTTCATGTACGAACGGTCTTCCTTGGCCGTTACGGTGCCACGGAACAGCTTGTTGCGGTCAATTTCCGCATACAGCATGTCGGCACGCTGTTTGGCACGGCGCTGCATTTCTTCCACGCCACCCTGTGCCTTGATCCAGCGCAAAGTCTGAAGAGCCGCATAAATAGGCACTACCGGCGGAGTATTGAACATAGAACCCTTGTCCACGTGTGTCTGATAATTCAGCATGGTCGGGATGTGACGGGAAACCTTACCCAGCGCATCGTTCTTCACGATAACGAAAGTCACACCTGCAGGAGCCAGGTTCTTCTGTGCACCTCCGTAAATACAGATATATTTGGAAACGTCTACCGGACGAGAGAAAATGTCCGAAGACATATCGGCCACCATCGGCACATTGACATCCAGGTCGGCATGCAATTCCGTACCGTAGATGGTATTGTTGGTCGTAATATGGAAATAATCCACGTCGGCCGGCACTTCATAATCTTTCGGGATATAAGTGTAGCCTTCTTTTTCAGAAGAAGCCACCTCTACTGTTTCGCCGAATGCCTTCGCTTCTTTCAGCGCTTTCTTGGCCCAAGTACCTGTATTCAGGTAAGCCGCCTTCTTTTCCAGGAAATTATAGGGAACCATACAGAACTCCATGCTTGCACCTCCACCCAGGAACAATACCGAGTATCCTTCCGGAATGTTCAGCAATTCCTTGAACAAGGCTACTGCTTCATCTACCACCGGCTGGAAGTCTTTAGCGCGGTGACTGATTTCCATCAACGAAAGTCCTGAACCATTATAATCAAGAATAGCCTGAGCTGTCTTTTCTATCACTTCGCGAGGCAAAATAGACGGTCCCGCATTAAAATTATGTTTCTTCATTGGAAGTTTGTTTTGGTTAAACAATCATTTTAGCTAACACTTGCGAATTTAGTGATTATTTTTAGACTTCCAAAAGTTTTCGTGATAATTTTACAGCCTTATTGAATTTTATCTTTCAAATTACATACACAAACGCCATTTTAGTGACATATTGACACGAGAATAGTTAGCTATGGCATGGGGATGCTCACGAGTCATAGCAAAATGCGAGACAGCCTTCACCGCCGGAAGGCTGTCATGACACAAAGTTATTATTTTGCCAGTTCTATCAAAGTTTTTACCCCCTTTATCTTTTCATTTTGCATGAGTTTTAACGTTTGTTTTGCCTTTTTCCGAGAAATTGCCGCAAACGCATAGTGGTCTTTCACGTCCACACGTCCCACATCGTCCCGGCCCAGTCCACCTTTCTTCGACAAAAAGCCCACGATGTCAATCTTGTTGATTTTGTCTTTCTTGCCCTTCCCTATATATAAGGTAACAAACTCCGGCAAGGCTGGCTGCGGCGTCGGCTCCGGCAGTTCAAACTCTTCCAGCGGACGGGGCACATAGTCGGGGATACGCTCCTTATCGTGCAGAATCAGAAAGGCATTTCCCTCGGCCTCCCAGCGCGCCGTACGTCCGTTGCGGTGAATGAACCCGTCCTCGGCCACCGGCAAGTGATAATGCACCACGTGGCGGATGTCCGGAATATCCAGTCCGCGGGCTGCCAGGTCGGTCGAGATAAAGATGTGGCAGCTTCCGTTACGGAACTTATACAGCGCCCGTTCACGGTCATCCTGCTCCATTCCGCCGTGGAACGTCTCGCAATACACCTTCATGGAGTGCAGGTACTTCCCTACCCGGTCCACACTCTCGCGATGGTTGCAGAACACCAGCGTCGACTCATTACCTAGCGTACACAGCAGCTTGTAGAGCGTTTCCAACTTGTCCTTCACCGGCGAAGTGACCCGATATACCGACAAGCGCTGTGACACCGTTTCTTCCGGATTCAGGAAATCCAGTTTCAGCGTGCGGTTCATGCCCGTAAAGCGCGGAATCTCCTCCGCATCGGTAGCCGACAACAGGAAGCGGCGACGCAATGCCGGCAATTTCCCGATGACCTCGGCCATCTCATCCTGAAAGCCGAACTCCAGACACTTGTCGAACTCATCGATGACCAGCGTATGCACGGTGCCCGCCTCAAAATTCTGCTTGTTCAGGTGGTCGTTCATACGTCCCGGCGTACCGATAATCACCGCCGGTGAAATGCCCCTCATAGTGCGGTGTTCCTCCATGGCCGGACGTCCACCGTAACAGCTCATCACCGGAAAGCCGGTCGCCATGGCCTTGAACACCTGCTCAATCTGCAAAGCCAGCTCGCGCGAAGGTACCAGTACCACAGCCTGCACGCCTTCCACTCCCTTTTTCAGTGAGCTCACCAGCGGCAGCAGGTAGGCCAGCGTCTTTCCGGAACCCGTGGGCGAAAGCAGTATCAAATCGCTGCCCTCCTTCCACGCATCGATGGAAGCCTCCTGCATGGCGTTCAACTGGTCAATCTTCAGGTTTAATAGTATCGTTTGTATGTCCATAATTCTTGGTTTTTTGTGGGTTAGTTAGCAAAGGTAACGAAAATAAATCACAAGCACAACACCAGATCGGGCAGCAACACCGCCGTTTCCGCTTCCTCTTTCGGCGCATCCTTCGGTTTCCACGCCACCACGAAGCGCACGGAAGCCGACTTCACCTCATAGCCACGCTCCCTCCACTCGGCCAACTTCTTCTGCATATTCTGCGACAAGCGGGCCACCGGCTTTTGCGCCTGATTATACAATGTGTAGTCTTTATAGAACAACGTATCACCCCCTTTCAACGATAGCACCTCCCGTTTGAGTTCCTTGAAGAATCCCAAGAACACATCCTTGTGCGAAAGCTGCAACACAATCTCACCGGGCATTGCATACTCCCGCGAATCTACCAGATACTGGTCTGCTTTCAGATTCGCAAAGCAATCTCCGTTTGTATGCACAAACAACCGTTTCTTAGCACGGGTAATGCCCACATAATATCGGCGCATCTGATGCACATCTTTTGGGAACCCGTCCGAAACAAGCATATACACGTCGTCAAACTCGCGGCCCTTTGCCTTGTGAATGGTTGATACCACCACATCAGCCCCCGACACATCACAAAAATCTTCCATCGAAGATTCGAACACAAACTCCTTGAAATCCGTGAAATACTTCATCCGGTTGATTTCCTCAAATAATTCCACGCAACGCCTCACGTAAGGCAAGCCCAAACTCCCTTCATAAGCCGCAAACGTAGCACCCTTCGCCTTCTCCCAGAGTTCATCCGGAATCAAAGGCGTACTCACCTGCTTGCCTATATACTTCAGGAAATACCTCATCTCGGCCATATTCCAGAACAGCAAGCCCTCCATCGACTGAATCAGCTTGCTGCGCACACCACGCTTCCGCAACAGCGCCACCAGAATGACCGCCTCTTCATTGGTCTGGGTAAGCACACATGCGGTACCCTCTCCTCTATTCCGTAGCAGTTCCTCCACCAGCGGCTGATACATGCAGGCAGACTGATGGCGAGTCACCCCTACCCATCCGTCTTCCTTGCGCATCGATACAATCGGCATGCTTTTCAGCCTTCCGCCAATACCTTTCACAAAATCATTGGCCGCTGCCACCACATGACGTGCACTCCGGTAATTCTCCGTCATCTCCACAAAGCGGCTTCCAGCCTCCTGTGTCAGTTGCCACATGTAACCGGAATCCGAGCCACGGAACTCATAAATATTCTGGTCATCGTCGCCCACAGCTATCACCCGCATCTCCTCATTGTGGTGCATCAACGCCCTTACCAGCGCATGCTCTTCCACGCCCATGTCCTGCGCCTCATCAATCACCAGCACCGTCTTGCCAATCCGGTTGGGCTCCACTTCCCCCTTTTCAATCATCTCCGCAGCCTTCCCCACCACGTTCTTTACTTCCTCCAGGTTACCAATCAAGCCCAACAAGTCAAAACAATAGGCATGAAAAGTCTTGATTTCCACGTAGTGCGCCGCATTGCCAATCAGTTCCATCAGCCGCTGCTTGAATTCCGTGGCAGCCGCCCGGGAGAAAGTCAGCATCAGCAACTGCTCGTGCTTCACATCCTCCAGCAACAGCAGTGAGGCCAGCTTGTGTACCAGCACACGGGTTTTTCCGCTGCCCGGACCAGCCGCCACCACAATGCAGCGCGACTCCTTGTCCGAAATAATCTCCATCTGCCGATGAGACAACTGCCCGAACAACTGCTTGTACTTTTCCGGCGTGAGGTTACGCTGAATCTCGTTCACCCGCTCACCCTTGAAGTATTTGGCAATAAATTTCCTGTAATCCATCTGGAAATAATCCTGCACATACTGCAAAGCCTCCTGATAATCCTTCACCATCAGGTTGGCATATTCTCCCACGATGTGCACCTGCTGAATCTTCTGCTTGTAGAACTCGTTCAGCATCCGGTAATCCTCCTGTTTGTAGCGCGACTTATTATCCTTTATCCGCTTGATGTCCATCGCATTGTAAAGCACCAGGAAACCACCTTCCAGCTTGAGAGCCCCAATCTTCGACAGATACAGAAGTGCTTCTTCCACATCTTCCAGCTGCAAATCTTCCATTCTGCCAAAAAGAGACTGAGGACTCGCTTTCAACTGATTCAAGAGTTCCACCACCGAGAACTGCACGGCCGCCTTTTCCGTTGCGGTTTCCTTACCCTCTCGCTCCTCCACCAGCTTATACAGCCACTCCACGGCAAAACGACTGATCTCCAGCCGTTTCTCAAACCGTTTGATAGTAGTCTCCAGGTCTGCCCGGCGAGTAAGCTCCATGTTACGTGCAGCGTCCTCCTTCTTGTGCGTATACCCTTTTATGGTAAGAAAATACAACAACGTGCGGATGTCCTTTTCCTTCGACGTGACAACTCCGTCGTGCACCGCATTGTCGTTCAGCTGCTTGCATGAAATCCGCAGCGACTCATCCGGGATATGGTTGAGAATATACTGTTCCAGTTTCGCAAAACGCTCCAGCAGCATCCGCGACTTCCGTTCCGAGTCGCCCGCATCCTGCAAATAGGCCGAAATATCCCTGCTGTCGGCCAATATACCCTCCTGCCGCATCCGCTCTACCACCGACACCACTTCCTTCTTGGTCAGTCCCAGAATATCGGCCAGGTAATCAATCCGCGATTCTGCCCCCGAGTCCTGTGCCTTGGCAATGTACTTCTGCGAAATCAAGGACGTAATGATTCTCACCGCCTTCTCTATCTCGTCAATACCAAACAACACCGATGCCGTGATACGCTTCCGTGCCTCGTCCATGTTCTTTACCGTGATACCGGTGGCATACACATGCGGCACATTGTTTCCTCGCTCCAGATAACCGCTCTGCTCCAATGCCGCCAGAGCCGTCCGCACACGTGTCTCAATATCCGCCACCGAGTCATCCCATCCCGCATTCCGGGCAATCTCCAGTGCCGAACAGCACACCCTCATGCGTTTCCTCGTCATATCCTTCACCGCCTTCCACACCTGCTGGATTTCACTGATACTCAACTTCGTCTGATTCAACAGAATAAAATGCTTATCCAGGTCATTGTCACTGTAAAGCACGTAACAGCGTGCGTTAAGATGCGGGTCACGCCCGGCCCTGCCGGCTTCCTGCACATAGTTCTCCAGCGAATCGGAAATATCGTAATGCACCACCAATCCCACATCCTTCTTGTCCACTCCCATTCCGAAAGCCGACGTCGCCACGATGATGCGCACCTGGTCGCTCATGAACGCATCCTGGTTGGCAATCTTCTCGTCGGCATCCATCTTTCCGTTGAAAGGCAACGCCTTATAGCCGTCGCGCGTCAATTTTGCAGCCAGTTCCTTGGTACGCCGTGTACGCGACACGTACACAATGGTCGGACAGCTGGACTCTGCCACCAGCTCCCTCAACTTGGTATACTTATCCTCGTCCGTCTCGGCATGCACCACCGAATAGTGCAGATTCGTTCGCGAAGCCGTAGAGGCAAACAACTCCAAATCCAGGTTCAACGTCCGCTTGAAATAATCACAAATATCCTGTACCACCTTCTGTTTGGCCGTCGCCGTGAAACAGGATACCGGTATCGAGTTACGGCATCCCTTCTTCTGCTGGTACTCCTGAATAAACTTGCCGATATACAGATAATCCACCCGGAAGTCCTGCCCCCAGGAAGACAAACAATGCGCCTCATCGATAACGAATCGCACCACGTGGCGCACCATCAGAATCCGCTCGATGGTTTTCGAGCGCAACATCTCCGGGGCGATATACAACAGGGAAGCATCTCCCTCCTGCACCCTCTGAATGGAAAGCGCCCTCGTAATAGGATCCAGCAGTCCGTTGATGGTCACGGCATCCGTAATTCCCTTGTCAGCCAGATTGTCCACCTGGTCTTTCATGAGTGACTGCAACGGCGAAATAACCACCGTAAGTCCATGCACCGCCCGTGCCTCCATAAGTGCCGGAAGCTGGAAAGTCAGCGACTTTCCTCCTCCTGTAGGAAAGATAGCCAGCAAAGACTTTCCCTCTACCGCCGCCCGGGCTGCCCGTTCCTGAAGCGGTTCACCCCCGTAGGTACGGAACTGGTCATAGCCAAAGAAAGCTTTCAGGTTACGCAATACATCCAGCTGGCTATTGCAATAGGCACAGCCTTCCGCGCAACGTGTACGCCGCAACAGTTTCATCACATATTCCACTTCAGGATAATTGCGAAGCACCCATCCGGGCGTCACGGAACGATGGTCAGTCGTATCAACCAATGCCAGCGCATAAGCCAGCTCACACGGATAACGCTCAATCAGCATCTCCACATCGGCATGAGCACATATCTTTCCCTCATAAAACCGGCGTATCAGACCGGGTAATCCCCAGCTCACCCGTTCGGCTTTCACCAGGCTGAGAAACCCGTCGAACTCTTCCTTCCCCTTCAGCAACGAAGCAAACACCTTTCGTTGCTCATCGGGCAATGAATTCCACCGGGTAATCTCATCCAGCAACAAATCGCGCGCCTTCTCACAATCGTTCACCGGATTGTTCATCTGGTCTGCAGCCAGTTTGTCGTCTTTCACCAGTCGGTGATAAGGACGTTCCGGAAACAGCAACGGTGATACGTACAGCGTATCCACCAGCGTCCAGCGACAATCCTTGTCGGGGAACAGGTATTTCGCATCGTGGTGAATGATATTATGTCCGCAAAGGTAATCCGTATCGTGCAGGAATTCGAACAGCTCTTCCTTCGATGCCTTATGAAAGGTGGCACCGTCCTGCCGAAAAGCCCCTATATCATGAATTTTATGGTCCTTCAAGCCTACCTCTACGTCTACAATGGCATAACGCGAGGTTTTATTTCTTGTGAATATATCCCAGATTGCCATAGATTGTGTTTCTCAAAATAATCACAAAAATAATGAAATCCGGCAAGAATGGGAGGAAATGGAGAAGAATATTCAGGGGATGGCTGGAAATCTATAAAAAGAACAGTGAAAAGAAAAACTAAAATCTTATCCATCTTCTCCAGCGGAAGATTCTAAAGAAGCGAGGAAACCAGCTTATCACCGGTCGAGGGCAATCCCAGTTCCGGCTTTGTACGTCTGCCACATGGCTCGCCACAACAATGGCCGGATTCTCCCCATTACGCACAGCTTCACGAAGTACACGGGCCACCTCCTTTTTATCCGTATATTCCGCCTCACCGAATCCTTTGATAGTTTTCAATACCCGCATGATATTGTTGGCATAGCCCACAAACGTACCAAACTGCCAGCCGCTATAGTCCTTTACTTCTATCACCCCCAGTCCCTGCAGAGTAGCCCCCACAAGGTCTATTTGAGAGTAGCTTCCGCAGTTGTAGCAGGCAAGATTAAAAAAATCTTAGTCTTATATTCTATTTTGTTGTCCAGATAAGCTGTTATTCGTATTTTTGTAAAATATTACGGGAGACAAATTTTGCCGTAATATTTTGAAGCATATGAAAAAATTATATACATATCCGGCAAAACCATTTGTTAAGTGGGTTGGAGGTAAAACACAACTCCTTGACGATATAAAAAAGTTTTTACCTAGTGATTTATCACAAAGGAATGATGTGACTTATATTGAACCATTTGTAGGTGGAGGAGCTGTTTTATTCTGGATTCTGCAAGAATATCCTAACATAACGAAAGCTATAATCAATGACATAAACGAAGAGCTAATTTGTACATATCGTGTAATAAAATCAGATGTTGAAAATTTAATTCTTGAATTAACACGAATTCAGACAGAGTATCTTGCACTTGATAATGTGGAAAGAAAGAATTATTTTTTATTTCAACGTAATCGTTTTAATGAGAAAAACAATTCGGATGTTAAAACAGCCGCATTATTGATTTTCCTCAATCGTACTTGTTTTAATGGACTATATCGTGTAAATTCTAAAGGAAAGTTTAATGTTCCATACGGGAAATACACAAATCCTAAAATTTGTGATGAAGAAACATTAAGAGCGGATTCAGCTATTTTACAACGAGTTGAAGTTCTTTGTGGTGATTTTGCACAAACAGGCAAATATGCAGGCGATAATGTTTTGTATTATTTTGATCCTCCATATCGTCCTTTAACAGAGACTTCCGCATTTACCTCGTATGCAAAAAACGGTTTTGATGATGCTGAACAGATGCGATTGTGCAATTTTTGTGAACAGATAGCTAAACATAAATCCTTGTTTGTGGCAAGTAATTCAGATCCACAAAATGTAGATAATGAAGATTATTTCTTTGATCATCTTTACAAGAGGTTTTCAATTAAACGGGTCTCTGCTGCGAGAATGATAAATTCAAAGGGTAGTGGTAGAGGTACTATTTCCGAGATAATGATTTCAAATGTTGCCAATGTTTACTAGTATGAGAGATTTCGACAGTTGGCTTGCTAGTTTTAGACCTTCAATAGCCGATTACAAATATTATACTGATTTCAATAAGGTATTTAATAATGTAGATGCCATCAAAATTCCGCTCAATATTCTAAACTCTCTTATTGGTTCGAAGAATATTGAAGAAGATTTTAAAAAGATTTTGACACAATACCCAGAAACATTAAATTGCATTCCTATTCTTTTGGCCAAGCGCGAATTTGATATTATGGCAATGGATGAAGAAGGTCAGATTGATTTTCATTTTGATAAGCCTAATTGTACAAACGAGGAATATGTCAAATTTATGCGTAAAACAGGTCTTTTTGATTTAATGGAAAATCATATAGTCAACAATCTTGTTGATTATGTAACAGGCATCGAAACAGGTCTGGATTCCAATGGTCGTAAGAATCGAGGAGGTCATTTGATGGAAAATCTTGTAGAAGGTTTTCTTTGCAAAGCAGGGCTTGCGAAAGGTAAATCGTATTTTAAGGAGATGTATATCCATGAAATAGAAAGCAAATGGAATATAGATTTATCTTCTATCTCAAATAATGGTGGGTCCGAAAAGAGATTTGATTTTGTTGTAAAAGGTAAAGACATAGTTTATGGAATAGAAACAAACTTTTATACCAGCAGTGGTTCCAAGCTAAACGAAACGGCCCGTAGTTATAAAACGATTACGCTAGAAACAAAAGATTTAGACTATTTTAAATTTGTTTGGTTCACAGATGGGTGTGGCTGGCGCAGTGCAAAAAATAATCTGAAAGAAACATTTGATGTTTTGGAGCATTTATACAACATTGCAGATCTTGAAAGTGGAATAATATCAAAAGTACTTATTTAAATGCCTGTTGCTTATTATAAGTCTGAAAATAGAGATTTTACTCTTCTTAAGGGAGATTGTATTGAGCTTCTGAATTCGTTTGATTTCAAGTTCGATATGATTTTTGCAGATCCACCATATCATTTGTCAAATGGAGGAATAAGTGTTCAAAATGGGAAAATGGTATCTGTCAACAAAGGAGATTGGGATAAGTCCAACGGATATGAAGAAGATTATCTATTTGATAAGTCTTGGATAGCAACTTGTCGGAATAAGCTGAAAAGCAATGGAACAATCTGGATAAGTGGTACATATCATAATATTTTTTCCGTGGCACGATGCTTGACTGAATTGGGATTCAAAATATTAAACTGCATTACTTGGGAGAAAACAAATCCACCGCCAAATCTGTCTTGCAAATATTTCACTTATGCTGCCGAATATATTCTTTGGGCTCGTAAAGAGCCCAAAGTACCCCACTATTTTAACTATGAGCTCATGAAAAAAATCAATGGGGGTACTCAGATGCGTGATGTTTGGCGATTACCGGCAATTGCACGATGGGAAAAATCTTGCGGTAAACATCCTACTCAAAAACCGTTGTGCGTTCTGTCACGAATTATTCAGGCCTCAACCCTTCCTGGCGCATGGATTTTAGATCCATTCACAGGCAGTAGTACAACTGGTATTGCCGCAAATCTATTGGGACGCCGATTCCTTGGAATAGATCAAAACGAAGAATTTCTGGAACTAAGTAAAGCTCGTCGTAACGAACTGAATAGCATTAACAGGAGGAATGAAATTCTGATAAAACTGGAAAAACAGGCCAATCTATTCCGTAATAAAGATGCCAATGTTTTTTGTGAACCTGAAGAATATTATGGTCTGGATCTTCCGTTCTAATACTCACGATGACGGATTACTATATTCAAGAGATTCCTTAGATCCCTTGTTCCTTCAATGCATTCCTTTGTCCATAAAAGCGTAAGGCAAAATTGATGAGCATCGGGGTTTTGTTTTTCACACAAGCAGAACAATTCTAGTATCAAAGCAATTCCCCCGATGGACATCGTTCCATCTACCTTCACATTGCTGTATAGTTCTTCAATGTGCCTTATAGTGGTAGGTGCATATGCAGCTCTCTCTTCAACTGAATTAAAGGGATGACAATTCTCATAAAAATGGAGATAAAAATTAAGAAGACCTATAATTTCTCCTTTATAGTGTTGAGCCTTGATTAGTAAATCCACAACCCATTCATCATGCGGAAGTAAATATGGCACTGATTCAGGATTTGGCAATAGTATTTTTACTTTAAAATCCAAATCAGGGCGAACACCTCTTGAACCCTGAAACATGCCAATGGCAGTCCCATCGGCCGTAAAGAATGTATGTATTGCCGGCCCTTTTGGACCGCGATACTGCCACATTTGGCCATTAACGATATATTTAGGATTATACATAAGCTGTATTAAACATTTTTTATTCCATTGTATAGCATATTTCGACCACTCCAATTCCAGTAGGTTATATCTTGTTCTATAAAGAGCCATTTGATACATTTACAAATCATGTCAACCGGATAACCGCTCCGGAAAGAAAACTTACAATATATCTGAGGGTCAATCTCGACACAGTTAAAAATAGCATCTATCACAGTAAGTAGCAATGTAAACTGAGACGAGTCTTCCGCTTTTTTCTCAGCTAAATCATCAATGATGTTATCGTGAGAAGGTCTATTACTATATGAGATACGTCCATTTTTATTTATATGCTTAAATCTCATATTTGAAACACGTACTTCAAAGTCAAACCCTTTGTTAAGGTTTGTAGGCCTTTTCAAATAAATTATATTACCAGCATTGTCCGTCTCCACATTGTATTCATACTTAGTGGGGATACCTGCCGCACCAGGTGCTTCGCTTAAAAACAACTCTGTCAAAGTGCGACGATAGTCTGCACGAGTTTTCTCAATAATTGTAACAGTATGAATAGTAATCATATTAAAACAAATCTTTAATTTCAACGTTAAGTGCTTTAGCAATCTTTTCAATGTTACAGAGTGTGATGTTCTTTTCAGCACGCTCAACCATTCCTATATAAGTGCGATGTACACCAGCTAGTTCCGCAAGTCTTTCTTGAGATAGCCCTAATTCTTTTCGATATTTTTGTACATTATGTCCAAATAAAAGTAGAATAGGCTCTTTATTCATTACTCCTTCGTTTTTAATTTATGTCCTATTTATTGTTTACAAATGTACAGATGCTAATTAAAGTTATCAACATACTATAATTAGCATTGCTTTGTGTAAAATAATTATACTTCCTAATCTTAGAGTTTAAAATAGGGCTGTTTTACAGACCTATGCCCAAATGGATTTATACTCAACCAATTCTACCAAAATGTCACTCTCCCCACTTCCTCTCCCCAACCTCTTTCTTTTCTCGCTCCGTAGCCCATCCGTCCAAAATCTGCAAGCAGAAGCACTTATCCAAATTCCAAAAGCAATTCAAATTCCCTTTACAAACTCAAAAAGAAAGCAAACAAAACAATCCACCATCAGCACACCCGCAAAACGCACAAAAGCAAAACCAAAAAGACACCACAATACATTTCATCCAACCTCCACAACTAGAAAAACTCACCTCCTCCACGCCTCCCAACTCTCCCCAAACCACCGTCAAAATCCCTGAGACCGCCAAACGCAAGTACGTTTCCTCTCAAACGCCAAAGAGTTTACCGCCAAACGCCGAAGCGTTTCAGACAAAACGTCAAAGAGTTTCCTTCCAAACGCAAAGACGTTTCCCCCCCAGTTACCTCCCCACACTCCTGTTTCCCGAAAGCACATATAAAAATACCCCTAAACCGCTTCCAGAATCTTCTAAACACGCCCAATTTATGCGTCAATAATCCCATCCAGAAGACTTCTGAGAAGGGATTGCCTTGCATACTTCCCTCTGAAAGAATAAATCCATCAAGACAAAAAGACAGGAATCCAGCCAGAATCCTGCACAAAAGACATCATTCATTTCCAGAAAAAGAAAAAAGAACAAAGAAAAAAACAGAAAAAAAATCCATCGAAAAGCGTATCTTTACAATCCATATTACAATCAATTCATAAACATTTATCTCATGCAGATACGACTTGTTTCAACTAGCAAGAAACGTTTCCTCCCGCTCTTGCTTCTGGCCGATGAACAGGAATCCATGATAGACCGCTACCTGGAACGGGGCGACTTATACGTGATGTACGACAAACTGTTTACAGAACCGGTTGCTGTGGCCGTCGTAACGGATGAGGGGAAAGGAATTCGTGAATTGAAAAACCTGGCTGTAGCTCCACACTGGCAACGGAAAGGATACGGACGGCAGATGGTGGAATACCTTTGCCAGCGTTACCAGAATGTGTGTCACACGCTGACGGTAGGCACAGGAGACAGTCATATGACCATTTCATTTTATCAGAACTGCGGGTTTGTTTACTCGCACACGGTGCCCGACTTTTTTACCCTCCACTATGACCATCCGATTGTAGAGGATGGAAAGGTACTGAAAGACATGTACTATTTCAGCCGCACTCTTACCCAGACAAATGAAACTGACGGATGAATCAGAATAAACCCTGCAAAAGTTTGCTCGTTCCGCAAAAAGTCGCGTCCTTTGTAACTGTAAACTCACAAGACTATGGCAGACAATTACATTGAACGACAATATGAGGCATATCAGGCACGGAAAGCGGCCTGGGAGAAAGAACGGAAGTACAAAAAGAAAAAACCGACGGCTCCGGCTGAAACTCCCCATCGCTCGGGGGCTTTCCTGCAAAATCAGGTGAAGAAGGTGGTGGCTGTGCACGACCTGTCGGGCGTGGGCCACGTGTCACTGATGGCGGTCATTCCGGTGCTCTCGTCCATGGGCTTTCAGGTGTGTCCGCTGCCCACGGCAGTCCTGTCCGCACATACGCAGTACCCCACGTACTCGTTCCTCGACCTGACCGACGAGATGAAGCGTATCATCGAGAACTGGGAGAAGATGAACGTGCACTTCGATACTTTCTACACGGGTTATCTGGGTTCGCCGCAACAGGCACAGATTGTGGAGGAGTTTATCCTGAAGTTCCGTGGGGAGAACGACATGGTGGTGGTGGACCCGGTGCTGGGCGACAACGGTCACCTTTACAAGGGTATCACCGAAGAGATGGTGACGGAGATGAAGAAGCTGATTCACCTGGCGGATGTCATCACACCCAACCTGACGGAGCTGTATTACCTGCTGGACATGCCGTATCAGGAGCACATCACGGACGCGGAACTGAAACAGGCACTAAAGACACTTTCCGACCGGGGTCCGGCCATCGTCATTGCCACGAGCGTACCGGTGAGCGGCGATCCGCGTTCTACGTCGGTCTATGCCTACAACCGCTTTGGCGACCGCTACTGGAAGGTGACCTGCCCCTATCTGCCGGCACACTATCCGGGCACGGGCGACACGTTTACGAGTGTCATCACGGGAGCACTGATGCAGGGCGACAGTCTGCCCATTGCGCTCGACCGCGCCACGCAGTTTATCTTGCAGGGCATACGGGCCACATTCGGCTATGAGTACAACAACCTGGAGGGTATCATGCTGGAGAAGGTGCTCCACAACCTCGACATGCCGATTCAAATCAGCAGTTACGAGCTGGTGGAATAAGCGGCCACGCGAATCAGTACATACGTATCTGCCCGACGGGGAGTTCCACTTCGCCGAAGGGTATCAGGGCATTGAACAGACGGATATGCCGGTAGTTTCCGAGGGAGGCGACCGGGATGTCCGTTTCTTTTATCTGTCCGGTGTCGAGCAGGTATCGGCGCTGGGTTCCGGCCAGCAGAGGCTGTGCGGGGGTATGCCATTCGCATCCGTTCCAAAGGGCGATGTTGGCGATAGAGGTATCGGTGAGGAGTCCGTGGCGCACGATGAGTACGTCGTCAGCCGTATCGCGCAGAGCGAAGGCTTCGTCGAGCACACGACGGTCGGCCTGCTTGTAGCGATAGTCGATGTCGTCCTTCGCCACCAGTTGCAGACTATGTACGGGGCAGACGTGGTAAGGAAAGTATTCCACACGAATCACGTCGCGGGCATAGGTCAGGCGGCAACGGGTGCGTGCGGTATAGGCTTCCGGACGGAGGTAGTCACACACGTGGAGGTCGGGCACAGGACCGAAAAAAGCACGGCGCGTATCGTTCATGCGGCGGTCGTGCAGCGAGGCATGCCACACCTTACCGTCTTCAATGCGGAGCGTTTCAATAAAGAGGCACATAGACTTTCTGTTTCATTTCTTCATATTCGTTTCGGGCATCGCTGCGGAAGGTGATTCCTCCCCCGCTCTTGAACACCTTCGTGCCGTCGGGCTGCTGTTCCAGGAAACGGATGAGCACGGCACTGTCCAGGTTGCGGCCGTCAAAGTAGCCGGTCACACCGGTATAAAAGCCACGGTCGTACGTCTCGGCTTCGCGGATAATCTGCACAGTGCGGGGCTTGGGAGCTCCGGTGATGGAACCTGCCGGCAGGAGACTGAAAAACAGGTCGCCCAGTTGTGAAGGATAGTCTTCGGGCAGACGGCCACGGATTTCAGAACTCATCTGGAGCAACGGGCCACGGTGGGTATGCAGCTCGTCCAGGTAGCGGTAGCAGGTCACGGTGACTTCGGTGGCGAAACGGCTCAGGTCGTTGCGGATAAGGTCGGTGATGGTAGCATGCTCGGCTGCTTCTTTCGGGTCGGCCAGCAGGCGTTCACGGGCATCAGGCAACGTAGCATCCATCGTACCTTTCATGGGATGGGAATAGATAAAGCCATCGGTTATCCGGACAAAGATTTCGGGCGAGAACACCACAAAGCTATCGTTTACCCACAGTCTGTAGGGAGCACGGGCATGGTCGAACACCTGCCGCAGGGTGAGGTCGGTATCGACGAGGGTAGCACAGGTGTAGTTCACCAAGAAGGAATTGCCGCCATGCAAGTGACGGTGTACAATGTCGAATCCGCGACGGTACTCCTCAAAACTCATCGGACAAGGCTCCCAACGAAAAGAGCGGGGATGCGGAGTGGCGGGCATTCCTTGCGGCACGTTCGTGGCTCCCGGAAAGGCAAACAGCAGTTCCGAAGAAGGCAGACGGTGGGGTTCTTCCACCAGGCATTTCTCGGCGATATAATCTATCAGGAAAAAGAACGGGCGACCTTCGCTGCCAAAGCAGTTCATGCGGGTGATGGCTTCCTCACGGCCACAAAAAGAGAGGGTATCAATCATTTCGTTTGGTTTTGAGGGAACAGAGATAAAGGGTTACTCCCACAGCTACGGCAAGCATCATCGCTTTCAGCCAGAGGGCATCGAACATCAGGAAGATGCAATGCAGGGAGGTGAGCCACAACAGACTCAGGGCGAGAATCTTGGCACGCAGAGGGATGGCGCGCGACTCACGGAAATCGCGGATATAAGGTCCCAGCAGCTTGTGGTTCAGCAACCACTGGTAAGCTCTCGGCGAACTGCGGAAAAAGAGGGCAGCCGAAAGCAACAGAAAGGGTGTGGTGGGCAGCACGGGCAGGAAAATACCGGCCACACCCAGTGCCAGCGACAGGAATCCGATGGGGAGGTAAATGTATTTCATGGCGCAAAAATACAAGGTAAACGGCACACCGCAGGCAGGAGTTTAGTTAATAACCTCAAAATCGGAGGGACTGCAAAGAAGAAAGCTTGCAGAAAAAGAAAGTTTTCATCATATTTGTAATTGTTACAATCTTGTTAAACCATTCAACTATCAAAGAATCATGAAAAAACTAATCTGGACTTTATGTGTGATGGTGTGGAGCCTGGCGGGCTTTGCACAGGAAAAGAGTTACCAACTTTCCAGCCACATCCTGGACATTCTGCAGGGGCAGCCTGCGGCGGGAGTGAAAATCAGTCTGTCGCATCTTCAGCCCGACGGAAAGACCTGGGCGCTGCTGGAGGAAAGACTGACCGACGAGAACGGCCGCGTGAAGGATTTCCTGGAGGAAGGCACAACCGACCACAAGGGCATCTACCGCCTGACGTATCACGTGGCACCCTACTTCGAACGGTTGCAGCAGGATTCGTTCTACCCGTTCATCGAAGTGGTGTTCGAAATCAAGGACGGCAAGCACTACCACGTGCCAATCACGCTTTCGCCTTACGGATATTCTACGTATAGAGGAAACTGAAAAAAGAATGGGAGCCTTTTCAAGCTCCCATTTTTCGTGCCTTGCGGGTGCAATATCGCTTGCACTGGGCACAGATGTCATAACCCAGCATGGCTCCCAATATGAAATCTTCTTCCGGAGTGAGCAGGTTCAGGGGACGTGTCACCATCATGCGGATGGCTTCAACACATTCCGCCTTGCCGAAGAAAAGATTGATGCGCTCGTCGTCCACCGGCTGAATCACAAACTTGATGCGCTGGCTTCGCAGACGTTTCACGGCAAAGTCTTCATATCGCTTGTTCGTGGTGTACAACACCATCTGACGCACGCCTTTCTTCAGCTCATAGATGTGGTTGAGAAAGACTTTCAGTTCTACGGGATTGATATCGGGAGTCATCATGGGCTACGGATTTAGAAGATAGAGAAATGAGGTCGGAAGGAATCAAGCCAAATCGGCTTTGAGCATCTCTGTCCAGGCCGACACGCGGGCATCGGTCCGGTCGCTTTCGTTCACGTCGTCGAGGGCCAGTCCCACAAATTTTCCGTCGGCAACGGCCACGGAAGAAGCGTAGGTGTAATCGCTGTCGGACACGGCTCCCACGAAGGTACATCCGCTGTCTTTCAGGTCTTCAAAGAGGATACCCATACCGTCGCAGAAAGTATCGGAATAGGATTCGGAATCGCCGCAGCCGAAGAGGGCGATGGTCTTGCCGGAGAGGTTGGCGTTTTTCAGCACCTTAATACCGTCGTACCAGTCGTCCTGCAACTCTCCGTCACCCCAAGTAGAGGTGCCCAGAATCAGGGCTTCGTAACTCTCTGCCAGGGCAGCATCCAGCTTGCTCACATCGTGTACATCTGCCGGGGATACTCCCAGCTTTTCCGCTATCAGGCGGGCCACAGACTCGGTGGTGCCTGTGGTAGAACCATAAAAAATACCAGTTTTCTTCATTTTCTACATGTTTGATTTGACATCGCAAAGAAACGGCATCCAGCGCGGATTTGAAATACCTAAAAATTGGGATTTTAAAGGCGGCATCTGTGGGTTATTTACTAACTTTGGGCAGAAAAACAAAAGACCGGCCCTCTGCCGGAGATAAAGTATGAGAAGAAAGGAAGAAAAAAATACCATTATCGAGATATGTCCGGTGCGGAACGTGATTGCCCGCTTCGGCAACAAATGGGCTTTGCTGGTTATTCTGATTTTAAGTGAAAACAAGGTGCTGCGTTTCAGCGAACTCAAGAAAATGATTCCCGACGTATCGTCGCGAATGCTGTCGAGCACGCTCCGTACGCTGGAGGCTGACGGGCTGGTAAGCCGGAAGGTGTATCCAGAGGTACCGCCCAAAGTAGAATACAGTCTGACGGAAACCGGACTTTCGCTGGTTCCCTTCATCGTCCAGCTGACTGAATGGGCGCAAAAGCACATGAAATCCATAGTAAAACACCGGGAGGAGTTTGAAGCTGCCGAAGAAGAGTAGCAGCTTCTTTCCTCGCGGAAGAATTACTTGCTTCCCGGTACTGGCAACATACCGAGCTGCATCAGCATACTGAAGAGGTCGGGTACACTGTGTTCGCGGACAATCTTGCTGTCCTTCAGTTCGTAGATGTTCATGGCCGTCACACGGACAGGTTTGCCGGTGGCGGGCATACCCATGAAAGGCTGGGTCTGAGTACCGCTCATCGTGAAACGAATCATCACCTTGTCGCCTTCTGCAATGACTTCTTCGGCATTCCACTGCACATCGGGCATGGCACCGCGCATCATGCGTAGCACATCCATGTAGCCTTCAAAGCCGTGCAGCGGCTCTGGCGAAGTGGGGGCATAGAAAATCACTTCGGGGGCGATAATGGTTTCACCTATCGAGCGGTCGCCCGTGTTGATGAAACGGATAAACTGTTGCATGACTTGTTTGTTTTTTTCCAGGACGGATGCCTGTTCGGAAGTTACTTCATTTTTCATCATCTTACTTGTTTCTTTAAAGAGTCAGACCGCGGAGGTTTCCGGTTCAGGAAAGGCCTGCCGGAAGCGGTCTTCTCAGCATTTACGGTACAAACTTAGCACTTTCTTTTCTGACACACAAGAGGTTACATTTCTTCTGCTTAGTAACCTTTTTCTCACTTTTGCTGGATTTCAGCCGGTTTTATAGGGAAATTTTGCTGTTATTTTCTGCGGAAGAAGACAAGCGACCTTTCGACATTTCTTTCTACCTGCACTATGAGGATAGAAAAGACGTCTCAGCACAGCCAAATTAGAAAAATGCTGTGTTTTCCATTTGCTTTTGATTTTTTGTATATTTGTCGCATAAAAATAAGAAACAACTATGAAACAGACTCTTTATGCATGGGCCAGCATCGTGGTGGGATGTACCATCCTGGCGGCCGGATTCGTATTCTTTATCAATCCCTATAATATTGTGCCCGGAGGAGTGTACGGGGCCAGCATCGTACTCCACAACCTGTTCCCGTCTATCCAGGTGGGTACGTTCGGCTATATGTTCGACATACCGCTGCTCATCCTGTCGGTGCTGTTGTTGGGAGCAAAGTTAGGGATACGTACCATTGTGGCGGCCCTGCTCACTCCGTTGCTGATGAACACCATGTCGCGGCTGGTCTACCCTACCCGCGAAGCACTGGAGAGTCTGGACCCGGCACAACTGCTGGGAGGCAGCATGAACATGACGGACCACCTGATGCTGACGTGCATCATCGGGGCAGTGGTCATCGGTGTGGGTACGGGCATCGTGATACGCAGTCAGGCTACCACGGGCGGAAGTGACATCGTGGGGATGCTGCTACAGAAATATGCGCACATCCGTTTCTCACGGGCCATTCTGCTGGTGGACGGGGCGGTAGTGTGCTTCGGACTGGTGGTTATCGGTTTCGGACTGGGTACGGCGAGCGACTCTACGCAGCCTTCGTGGCACCTGTCGTTCTATTCGCTCATTTCCATCTTCATCATCTCGCGGGTCATTGCCTACATGATTAACGGGGCGAAGAACGACAAATTGATTTTTGTCATCAGCGACCATGAGTTGCAGGCTCTTCACCAGTACATTCTGAAGGACCTGGACCGCACGGCTACCTGTATCAAGAGTTCGGGACTCTACACGGGCAAGGACAAGGAGATGATTTTCCTTGTAGTGAGCTACCAGGAGGTGCAGGGCGTGAAACTGAAAATCAAAGAGGCCGATCCAAGGGCATTTGTGGTGGTGACGGATGCATACGACACCTTTGGCGAAGGATGGAAACAGCTTCCTTCTCCACACGAGATTTATCCGGAGTAACCATGCAATGCTTGATGTAAAAAAATCATAAATCTTCACTTTGTAATCTGTTCTTAATGAACATTAGTAACCTGGAAGTAACTTACTTACATTCAACTCCCTTCTTGTATGAGACAAAAGAATCGTCCACCTTTGCTGTCGAAATCATTAAAACAGTTACATTATGAAACAGACTCAGCAAATTGCAGAAGGCACTCATTTTTCAGCCTTATCTACAGGCTCTTTCAGCCAGTTGAATGACTATGTATTGCCGGTAGCTCCGGGAATGGAAATTCAGGGGAAAGTGTTCATGGGACAGACGTTGCAGACCACAGGCGCAGAAATCTCATTCCAGTCGTTCGCTCCGGGAAAGGAAACCGGTTTCCTTCATACGCACCAGACACACGAAGAATTATATATTTTCGTGAGTGGAAAGGGTGAATTTCAGGTGGACGGACAGGTTTTCCCTGTAGGGGAAGGAAGCGTAGTGCGCGTGGCTCCAGAAGGCAAACGTTCAGTGCGCAACAATGGTACGGAACCGCTGATTATGATTTGCGTACAATACAAAGCTCAGACATTCACAGCTCAGGATGCGGCCGACGGACAACTCCTGCAGGAGCCCGTGAAATGGTAACACACTGTAAGAAAGTAAACAACGGGGCAGACTCGGACGAGTCTCCCCTTTTTTCATATACAGAAAGCCCTTCCTGAAATCGGCCCAACCAAAATCCGACTTTTAAGACAGAAAATCCGACATTCTGAAAAACGTACTACCGGGATTTATGTCATACCTTTGCATAAACAAAAAAAACTTGCTTATGCACATTCTTTTTACGCATTTCCGTCGTTTCCGCTCCGGCTTTATACAGGTGTGTTTCTGCTTGGGTATTTTGCTGCTGGGCGGATGCGACATGATTGAATATCACCCGTACGACCTCGACATTGACGGAGAAACGGACGTGAACCGCCGGAACATCGAACGGATTGAAACGGCTACTTACGGGAAAGAGGAAATCCGGTTTGCCGTAATCAGTGACACGCAGCGCTGGTACGACGAGACGGAGGATGCCGTGGAGGCCCTGAACCGGCGCGATGACCTGGATTTCGTGCTTCATACGGGCGATATGTCCGACTTCGGTCTGAAACTGGAATTTGAGAAACAGCGCGACATTCTCAGCGGACTGAGAGTGCCTTTCGTCTGCCTGCTGGGCAACCATGATTGTCTGGCTACGGGACTCGATGTGTTCCGCAAGATATTCGGCACGGAAGATTTCGCCTTTACTGCCGGTAACGTACGTTTTCTGTGTCTGAACACCAATGCCCTGGAGTTCGACTACTCGTCGGCGGTACCCAATATCCAGTTCATCCGCGAAGAAGGTGACCACGTGCCCGAAGGAGTGGAAAAAACCGTGGTGGCCATGCATGCAGGTCCCTTCTCCGAACAGTTCAACAACAACATCGCCGAGTATTTTCAGTATTATCTCCGGGAAATGCCCGACCTGCAGTTCTGCGTCTACGGCCACGGGCACAATGTAAGCGTAGACGAGTTCTTCGACGACGGTATCAAGTATTACGAATGCAGCTGCGCCAAAGACCGTTCTTATTTATTTTTCACCCTCAACTCAAACGGCTATACCTATGAAGTGGTCAATTTTTAAACTGCTGCTGGCAGGAGGAATGGCCGGAATGACGCTCCTGCCTCTTTGCGCACAAAACGACAGTATCGCTCCGGCCGTCAAGGAACGCCGCTGGGACAAGCGCGAGCACCTGCGTTATGATGAACGGTGGGAACGCCTGAAACCCACTCACCTGAAATGGCAATATGCCGGAGGAATGGGACTCAACTCGGTGGGCGTGGGCTGGGATTACGGACGCCGCTGCCAGTGGGAAACGGACTTCCTGGTAGGTTTCCTTCCGGCCAAGTATGCCGAGAAATTCCGTCTCACATTTACCGTGAAGCAAAACTACATTCCCTGGAGCATCTGCTTCAAGGAGCACTGGATGGCCGAACCCTTCTACTGCGGTCTGTACATCACCACCATTGCGGGCGACGAGTTCTGGAAGAAGGAACCGGGACGCTATCCCAACAAATACTATAACTTCAGTACCAAGATGCGCCCCTATATCTTCGTGGGACAGCGGTTCGGGTTCAGTCCCCACCACGACTTGGTGCGCCACGTCTCCCTGTTCTATGAACTGAGTACCTGCGAGCTGTATCTCATCAGCAAGGTAACCAACAAAAGTCTCTCCATGCGCGACATCCTGCGCCTGTCGTTCGGCGTGAAAGTACAGCTGTTCAGAGACGAATAGACACAGCCTGCAAAAAAAGATAAAAAAGGAACGGCAGCCGTTCGCCGTTCCAAAGTTTTCGTTATCTTTGCCGGAAAGTAAACAAAGGGGTGCCCCACGGATGTGTCCGGGCTGAGATTATACCCTACGAACCTGATGCGGTTAATACCGACGAAGGGATTGTTGATTCTGACATCTATTTCCTTTCCCCGTCCGCGGGATGCTCTCTTTGGTTTACACCCTAAAACAGTATGCTTATGAAACTATTGGTAAACAACAAAGAGACGGAACTTACACAAGGTCATACAATTGCCGCACTGGCACAGCAGCTGGAACTTCCGAAGCAGGGAGTGGCCATCGCGCTGCACAACCGCATGGTTCCGCGTGCGGAATGGGAAAACACCGTCCTGAACGAGGGCGACAGTCTGGTCATCATCAAAGCAGCTTGTGGAGGATAAGGCCATGGACATGAATCATTTCAAGTTGCAGTTCATCACACATTTCACCGACACGTATTCGTATCTCGACTCGGCCCGGATGGCCCTCGAAGGGGGATGCCGCTGGGTACAGTTGCGCATGAAGCATGCCTCGGACGAGGAGACGGAAGCGGTGGCCGTAGAGGTACAGAAACTGTGCCGCACGTACGGAGCCACTTTCCTCATCGACGACCGGGTAGAACTGGTGCGCAAGCTGAAGGCCGACGGAGTGCACCTGGGCAAAAACGACATGCCGATAGCCGAAGCACGAAAAATCCTTGGAAAGGACTTCCTCATCGGAGGTACGGCCAACACGTTCGACGACGTACAGGCACACTATGAAGCCGGAGCCGACTACATCGGTTGCGGACCGTTCCGCTTCACCACCACAAAAGAAAAGCTCAGCCCCATCCTCGGACTGGAGGGCTACCGTTCCATCGTACAGCAGATGAAGGCGGAAGGCATCCACCTGCCCATCGTAGCCATCGGCGGCATCACCCTGGAAGACATCCCTGCCATTATGCAGACCGGTGTGACGGGCATTGCCCTGAGCGGTACCATCCTGCGGGCAGCGAATCCGGTGGAAGAGACGAAGAAAATCGTAAGTCAATTAAAAATGAATAATGAATAACGAGAAACGAAAAATTTGTGGATGTGTTCATTTTTAGACAGAAGAACAAAAGAAACATATTTTTCAAATCCTCTGATTTTCAAGATTTCATCACAAACTCCAACTCACCTTTGCCGGTAAAGAAATTCCTACTTTACCACAAAGAATAACGAGTAAAGGAACCAAAAAAAGAACGAAGCTCCGAAGCGATTTCGCCCCAAAGGAAGCCCCAAAACAAAAAAACGGATCAAAGAATAAAGAAGCAAAAACTCCCCACAGCGATTTCGCCAAAGGCGAAGAGCGACAGCCCCCAAAAAATCCCGTCCTCAGTTTCAGACCGAAAAGCGGAGAAGCAGAGCACGGCGAAAAGAAGCGCAGGCTGTTTGAGCGAAGCGAGTTCCTGCGCTTCCGACGAGCGAAGCTTCGCAGCCGGTCCGAAACTGCAGACGGCGGTTTTTCTTTTTGTTACCTTTTTCTTTTTGCCGCCAAAAAGAAAAAGTAAGAGCAAGCAATAAACAAAATAGATAAAACAATGGAAAAACTAATCATTGCGGGAAAAGAATTCGAATCCCGCCTATTCTTAGGAACAGGAAAATTCAACTCCAACCAACTCATGGAAGAAGCCATCCTGGCTTCCGGCACAGAAATGGTGACCGTAGCCATGAAACGTATCGAACTTGACAACAAGGAAGACGACATGCTGAAGCATATCATCCACCCCCATATCCAGTTGCTCCCGAACACCTCGGGCGTGCGCACCGCAGAAGAAGCCGTGTTCGCCGCACAGATGGCCCGCGAAGCGTTTGGTACCAACTGGCTGAAACTGGAAATCCATCCCGACCCGCGCTACCTGTTGCCGGATTCTACCGAGACCCTGAAGGCTACGGAAGAACTGGTGAAACTGGGATTCGTGGTATTGCCTTACTGCCAAGCCGACCCGACCCTGTGCAAGCGCCTGGAAGAAGCCGGAGCAGCTACCGTGATGCCGCTGGCTGCCCCCATCGGTACGAACAAGGGATTGCAGACACGCGACTTCCTGCGCATCATCATCGAACAGAGCAACGTGCCGGTGGTAGTGGATGCCGGTATCGGTGCACCGAGCCATGCGGCTGAAGCCATGGAAATGGGTGCCGCTGCCTGCCTAGTAAATACTGCCATCGCCGTAGCCGGAAATCCGGTGGAAATGGCCGTAGCCTTCAAGGAAGCTGTCATTGCCGGACGCCGTGCCTACGAAGCCGGACTGGGTATTCAGGCCGATAACCTCGTGGCATCTGCCTCCTCTCCCCTCACTTCTTTCTTGAATGAATAAATCCTGATTTTCTCAATCGGTAGGGACTGTTCCCTACCCGCAAACAAACCCCGATTTATATGGAAAAAGAAAAAGACCAAAAAGCATACGCCCATGCAGAGAAAGCCTACATGCAGGGCACCCTTTTCCCCTTTGTAAAGGTAGGCATGCAGAAAGTGAACCTCACCCCGACGGTGACCGTAGTAGACGGCAAGAAGGTAATGACACCTAATGCACCGGTGTACGTGTACGATACGAGCGGCCCGTTCAGCGACCCGAACATTGAAATCGACCTGAAGAAAGGACTGCCGCGCATGCGTGAGAGCTGGATTACCTCACGCGGCGACGTGGAACAGTTGCCGTCCATCACTTCGGAATATGGCAAGATGCGCCGTGACGACCACTCGCTCGACCACCTGCGCTTTGAACACATCGCCCTGCCTTACCGTGCCAAGGAAGGCCACTGCTGTACGCAGATGTACTACGCCAAACAGGGCATCGTGACACCGGAAATGGAGTACGTAGCCATCCGTGAGAACATGAACTGCAAGGAACTGGGCATCGACACCTACATCACGCCGGAATTCGTGCGCGACGAGATTGCTGCCGGACGTGCCGTACTGCCTGCCAACATCAACCACCCGGAATCGGAACCGATGATTATCGGCCGCAACTTCCTGGTGAAAATCAATACCAACATCGGTAACTCGGCCACTACTTCAAGCATCGACGAGGAAGTGGACAAGGCGGTGTGGAGCTGCAAATGGGGCGGCGACACGCTGATGGACTTGTCCACGGGTGCCAACATCCACGAAACCCGCGAATGGATTGTGCGCAACTGTCCGGTGCCGGTGGGTACCGTGCCCATCTATCAGGCATTGGAGAAGGTGAACGGCAAGGTGGAAGACCTGACCTGGGAAATCTACCGCGACACCCTTATCGAGCAGTGCGAGCAGGGAGTGGACTACTTCACCATCCATGCCGGTATCCGTCGTCACAACGTACACCTGGCCGACAAGCGTCTGTGCGGTATCGTGAGCCGTGGCGGAAGTATCATGAGCAAGTGGTGCCTTATCCACGACCAGGAATCCTTCCTCTACGAACACTTTGACGACATCTGCGACATCCTGGCTCAATATGACGTAGCCGTATCATTGGGCGACGGATTGCGTCCGGGCTGTATCGCCGATGCCAACGACGAGGCTCAGTTTGCCGAACTCGACACGATGGGTGAACTCGTGCTCCGTGCCTGGGAAAAGAACGTGCAGGCCTTTATCGAAGGTCCGGGACACGTACCCTTGCACAAGATTCGCGAGAACATGGAGCGTCAGATCAGCCACTGCCACAATGCACCGTTCTACACCCTCGGCCCGCTGGTGACCGACATCGCTCCGGGTTACGACCACATCACTTCGGCCATCGGTGCCGCACAAATCGGCTGGCTGGGTACGGCCATGCTGTGCTACGTCACTCCGAAGGAACACCTGGGTCTGCCCAACCGTGAAGATGTACGTACAGGCGTTATCACCTACAAGATTGCCGCCCATGCAGCCGACCTAGCCAAAGGTCATCCGGGCGCACAGATTCGCGACAATGCCCTGAGCAAGGCCCGCTACGAGTTCCGCTGGCGCGACCAGTTCCACCTGAGTCTCGACCCCGACCGTGCGCTGGAATACTTCAACGAGGGACGTCACACCGACGGCGAGTACTGCACCATGTGTGGTCCGAACTTCTGTGCGATGAAACTCAGCCGCGACCTGAAAACAATTAATAATGAATAATGCATCAGGCCAGCATCTTTAACTTTTAATTTTTAACTATTAACTATAGAAATGTTTAGTGACGAATTAGAAAAAATAAGCTGGGAGGAGACGACCAAGGCCATCTACTCCAAAACCGAGGCCGACGTGATTCGGGCACTCGGAAAATCACGGTGCGACGTAGACGATTTCATGGCACTCATCTCGCCGGCTGCCGAAAAGTTTCTCGAACCTATGGCACGACTCAGCAAGAAATATACCGAAGAACGTTTCGGACGCACCATCTCGATGTTCATCCCGCTCTACATCACCAACTCGTGCACCAACTCGTGCGTGTACTGCGGCTTCCACATCAGCAACCCCATGGCGCGTACCATCCTGACACCCGAAGAGATTGAAAACGAATACAAGGCCATCAAGAAGCTCGGCCCGTTCGAAAACCTGCTAATTGTGACGGGTGAGAATCCGGCCAAGGCGGGTGTACCCTACATTGCCAAGGCACTCGACCTAGCCAAGCCGTACTTCTCGAACCTGAAAATCGAGGTGATGCCGCTCAAGACGGAAGAATATGCCGAACTGGTTCACCACGGACTGAACGGTGTAATCTGTTTCCAGGAAACGTACAACAAGGCCCGCTACAACGTGTACCACCCGCGCGGCATGAAGTCGAAGTTCGAATGGCGTGTCAACGGGTTCGACCGCATGGGCCAGGCCGGCGTACACTCCATCGGCATGGGTGTGCTTATCGGACTGGAGGACTGGCGTACAGACGTGACCATGATGGCTTACCACCTGCGCTACTTGCAGAAGCATTACTGGAAGACGAAGTACAGCGTGAACTTCCCGCGCATGCGTCCGGCCGAGAACGAAGGTTTCCAGCCTAACGTCATCATGAGTGACAAGGAGCTGGCACAGGTCACTTTCGCCATGCGCATCTTCGACCACGACGTGGACATCTCCTACTCTACCCGCGAACCGGCCAATATCCGCGACCACATGGCTTCACTGGGTGTGACTACCATGAGTGCCGAGAGCAAGACCGAACCGGGCGGATATTACACCTACCCGCAGGCACTGGAGCAGTTCCATGTGAGCGACGAACGTACAGCCGTAGAAATCGAGAAGGCCCTCAAGGCATTGGGACGCGAACCGGTATGGAAGGACTGGGATGCTTCGTTCGACCACGTGGCACAGTCGCACGCCACCGCCGCTACGGCCCGCTGAAAAGCCCTCCGGAACACTCTCTGAAAAACGCCCTTACGTTTTCCCTGAAACGCAAGTACGTTTTACTTCAAACACAAGTGCGTTTTGATGGAAACACAAGGACGTTTTTCCAAAACGCAAGTGCGTTTTTCAAGACAAGTATAACCCTCTTCAGAAGGCATCCTGAGGCCATTATCCCGACTTCCGGATGCCTTTCTGTCTTTACTCACTTTATTCCCCTTTTAACCTTATGAAACTGACCGAAAAAGAAGCGTCACGCTACAACCGACAGATTCTGCTCGACGAAATCGGCGAGACAGGACAACTCCTGCTGAAACAGGCCCGCATACTCATCGTGGGAGTGGGCGGACTGGGGTCGCCCATTGCCCTCTACCTGGCCGGTGCCGGAGTGGGTACCATCGGGCTGATTGACGACGATACCGTGAGCGAGACCAACCTCCAGCGGCAGGTGCTCTACAGCGAACCTGAAATCGGACTCTCCAAGGCCGAACAGGCCAAGTTGCGCCTGCAGGCCCTCAACTCCGACATCCGCGTGGAAGCCTGGAACGAGCGGCTCACCCCGCAGAATGCCGAATGCCTCATTGCCAACTACGACATCGTAGTGGACGGCTGCGACAATTTCCGCACGCGCTACCTCATTAACGACACCTGCGTGCGGCTGGACAAGGTGTACGTGTACGGTGCCATCCGCGAGTTCGACGGGCAAGTCTCCGTGTTCAACTACCAGGGCGGTCCCGACTACCGCACCCTCTTCCCCGACGAAGAGGAAATGCTCGCCATGCCCCACCCCTCCAAGGCCGTGCTGGGTGTCACTCCGGGCGTAGTAGGCTGCGTGGAAACCAGCGAGACGATAAAAGTCATCCTGGGCAGTCCATACGTGCTGAGCGGAAAACTCTGGCACATCGACCTGCGAAGTCTGGAAAGTTACGTCATTTCGCTGGTATAGTTTCCCGTCCGACCCGCTGAAAATCACGGTTTCCGGTGATGTACAGCTCCTCAGATAGCTTTACTTTTGTACAAACGCAAATTATCCTATTATTCTTATCTTTAGTATGAACAAAAGTAAAGCAACGACAGCCCTGAAATCGCTGCTGGTTTCAGGCTGTGCCCTTTTTGTGTGGGGCATGACACCCGTATTTTTGGCCTCCACTCTCACCTCGTGCGAGAAGCTGGAAGAACTCTTTGGAGGTGATGATGAAGGTGATGACGACGGAGACGGAAGCAGCTCGGGCAATCTGAACGGAGTGGGTACTACCGACGGAGCGGCTCCCTATTTCAACCTGGAAACTACCCGCATCGAAGTGCCTGCCGTAAGAGACGGGGAAGGCATACAGGTGAAATGCCAGACCAACATCATAAGCATGCGCTATGTGCTGGAGAAATTCAAGAAATTCAGTGAAGGGGAACTAACCGAGCAGGAGGACTATTCGTTCATCCTGGAAAATCCGGAGTATTCGTTCTATGGCGAAGAATACCTGCAATATTACACCAACTACTCCAGCGAAAAACAGACCGACAACCTGCTGATTTATGCCACCGACAAAGACAGTCTGCTGGCTACCATCCCCATCGAACAGGCAGCTGCTCCCCATATCAGCGTGGCCAAGGCAGATGCAGACATCAATGAAATCACGCTGACACTGGAAGGACAGAACGATGCCCGTTTCTATTCCACTTATATCTCAACAGACAGCATCCCCTTGTTCGAAGTCATTCAGGATTTGAAAAACGGAGGCTCAGGACTTCCTTTTGAATACCTCTTCGACCTTCAAAGCCAGCCTACGTGTACCTTCTCCGAACTGACGGAAGCAACCAAATACTACATCTACCTGCAAGGCGGTACGGAACCGGGGCCTCTGCATGGACTTTCATTGTACACCGTCACTACTGCCATGCGCGGCAAGGAAGATGCGCTGATTATGAAATACGCGTTGAACAATCTGAACAACCGCACGGTGTACCTTCCGTTTGAAGGACGGGTGAAAGGTGTCATCGACTGGGGTGACGGGGTAACCGAGGTGCTCGACAAGTCATACGTATATTCGGCCGACCTGTCACACGTTTATGCCCAAGGTGCCGAATCGACGGTAGAAGTAGCCTTCAAGGGTACGGTAGAATCTCTGACAACCAACAGCACGACCAAAGGAGAAATCCTCAAGAGTTCACTCATCGGCATCACACAATGGGGTACGCCCGAACTGAAAACACTGAGACTGGAGGATGTTACTGCACTGACCCAGCTGGCTGCCGACACCAAGGGAGCACTGTCTGCCATCACGGACTTCACCTCCTGCTTTGAAGACTGTACGGGACTGACCAACCTCCCCGAAGACCTGTTTGCCATGGCAACCGGTGCCCAAACGTTCGACAGAGCCTTCCAGGGCTGTACGGGACTGACTTCACTTCCGCTCAACCTCTTCGCCCAGAATTCCAGTGCCCGCAACTTTAACGCTACCTTCTCCGGCTGCACAGGACTGCTCTATCTGCCCGAAGACCTCTTTGCAAGCAACAAAGACATCTATGTCATGAACGATGTGTTCAGCGGATGTGAAAACCTGAAAGAGATTCCGGCCGGACTGTTCCGTAACAATACCCGTTTAGGATACATACAATGTGCCTTCTCAGGATGCAGCTCGCTCACCAGTCTGCCCGAAGGACTGTTTGCCAACTGTCCGGGCATACAGAGTGTGTCAGAAATCAACTCCGTCATGGATGCCTACGGTCTTTTCTCGAATTGCACCTCATTGACTGAAATCCCGGAAGACTTGTTTGCCAGTATGACCAAGGTTACCAGATTAGATGGCATATTCAAGGGATGTACCTCCCTCCGCGAGATTCCGGAAAAGCTGTTTGCAAACAACACACAGGTGATTTCCATGTGGGAAGCCTTTGCCGGATGCAAGAGTCTGCAACGCATTCCTGCCGGACTATTCGACTCCATGCGCACCCTGCAAGCAGTCCGACTCTTGTTCAAGAATTGCAGTTCGCTCACCGGCGAATCGCCCTACACCCTGATAAACGGGGAAAAGGTACATTTGTATGAGCGCAAGGATTACCCGAATGAACTCCTTGAAATCACCAGCCACACCAGCGCGTTCAACAACTGCACGAACCTGACCGACTATGAATCCATTCCAAGCAACTGGAGATAAACGAGTCCCGATTTTTGCATAATTATCCTTCCCCTGCCAAAGCTAGATAAAAAACACGCTTGGCAGGGGATTTTTCATGCCTCAATTTCCGATTCTCTGTTTTTTTTTGTAAGTTTGGAATAGCTTTCTTAGTTCCTTATAATAAGGACATTGGGAGAATTACCCGATTTTGAGGTAATGACTTGGCAACCGTTCCATTTGCAGCGTTCTGCTATGAATTGCGTTCAAATAACTCTCTACAATGCAAAGGTAAAACAAAATTTTCAGTGTACTAGAAGTTTTCTTAAGCAAAATACTGATAATGTATTGAAACGGTCATAATTTCATGGATAATAGTTACCTTTGTAGTGCTATTTAACTTCACAAATACTAATTGTATTATGATAGTATTAAAACCCAACATGTTTTATGCTCCGAGTAATTATCGGAGAGATAGATGTAATGTTCCAGCAGAAAACGGTGACTATACAATTGAAATACCATCATTGGAGTTTGGAGAGGAAAGTTATGCCTCGCTAAATATCGTAGGTCGTCAATTGCACGATGATGAAGGTCTACATTTTGGAAATATCGAACTTGTAGGACTGAAAGTATTATGCAAAAGAGGAAAACCTCTTTATTATGGACTAAATGAGCCGAAGATATATGAGTACTGTTTGTCGCTATACCTACATGATGTAAATGATGAATGGCAAACTTATGATTTACATGGGACAGATATCTGTTTTTTGTTATATACGATTTTGCCACTGCTTAATTTAGCATTAAAAGATGGTTGTCTTATCTCGCATTTGAATTTTGATTGGCTAGAGTGGCAATGTAATGCATGGGAATGGGGAGAAGCGAATGGTCAAGGTAGAGGATTTCTTTTTAATGAAGACGATATCTACGACTTGGAGAGTCTTTACCGATACCTCAAATCTTTTAAGATTGAGGCAATCAAACAATCCTTATACAAAAGAGGTGGAGGTGTATATTGGACTGATGTCTGTATTTGTTTTAGATATATTGATAACTACATTTCTAACTTAATAAGCGATGCGCTTGGTGTGAAATTTATCATATCAGGAGATACCGCAAAAGTTGTAAGCTATAAACTTGAATTAGATAAAGATGAGTGTGATGGCTATTGCCCCAATAATAGTTCAATACTGCAAAATAATGAAGCCGAAAAGTATAGAGAACAGATTGAAATGAAGCTGATGATTCATGTTCTTAGAGCCTTTGATTTGATTGAACTTAAAAAGAATCGGCTTATAAAATAATCTTTTGCTTGAAATAAACACTAAGAGAAAGACAATAGTATAAAAAATAAAAGAACAAAGGTCAGAATTTATGGATTTTGTAGGAGCTGTTATTAGAAACAAAATTAAGGAACTTGGTCAATTGTGGAAATCATCAGAAAATCACGTGAACGTTTCTATTGATGTATTAAATTCATGGGATACTTTGATTTCGGAATGGGCTGAAGATGAGAGTATGCCACTTATTATAAGGAAAGGTAGCAGTAGAGGACAAGAATTTACTCACCCGTCAGGGAGAAAAGTTATAATTTCCGATAACACATTTGCCTTATGGGTGTACCGTAATGTTTTAGACGGGAAAATTTATAGCCTATTGGAACTGAAAAATAAATTGAATAACAATGAAATACCAATAGTTTATGCGTTAACGAAAGAAGATAAGAAAAAAGCAACATATACCAGAACATTAGGTAAAGATGCACTATCTGATGCGAATACAAAATGGAAATTATGCCATATTGAACCTGTTGGTATGAATAGTCGTAAAAATATTGCGGATTTGGATATAAATGAAATCATAAAGTATTTTGAGAGATATGCTAATCCCATGAATATGTTTATATTACCCAAAGAAATAGGTGGCTTAGGAGAAATCCAAGAATTTATTGATGAACAAAAAATTAAATAATCAATTCTCGTTTTATGTCATCTCGGCACTATAAAATATTTTGTGTAAATGGAAATACGGGATTCAGAAATGAGTCT
>ERZ1023639.18-NODE-18-length-88856-cov-71.696366_pt1 | contig 88856 bp, 68 predicted proteins | sample MGYA00380334_ERZ1023639 | MGnify/ENA primary metagenome ERZ1023639 (study PRJEB33179, sample SAMN07448971) | human gut metagenome | biome: Human-gut; feature: Human associated habitat; material: Faeces | host: Homo sapiens | place: India: Bhopal | collected...
AATTATTGGGCATCTCAAATGATACGTTCTCATAATGGGGCGTATCGGAAGTTTTAGCTGTTTTTTTACTACGCTTTATTTTTCCCTCTTTTATCAAACGTTCCTTCTCTGCTTTAATGCGTTCAAGCAATACAGATGCAGGTTCGTCATTCGGATCTTGAGGAACAAGTTTACCACGAATGGCGAGATCTAATATTTTTTGACGTAATTTCTTTGTATCCATTTCGGCTAGTCTTTGTTTAAGAATAGATTGCAAAACTCATTCAGCTGTTGCTGCATGCGTTCTTGCGGAATGAGAATGCGTTTGTATTCAGCAATCATGGTAGGACTCATGCTTCGACTCATAGCATATTCTACTACTACCCGGTCTGCTTCAGGGCAGAGAATGATACCAATAGACGGATTTTCGTTTGAACGTTTTACATCCCGATCGAGTGCTTCCAAATAAAATTCTAGTTGCCCAAGGTCACGAGGATGAAACTTCGTCTTTTTTAATTCCACAGCAACCAATGCCTGTAAACCACGATGAAAGAACAGTAAGTCAGCCTTGAATGTAGATGTTCCAATATTAAGACGATATTCCTGATCCATGAATATAAAATCCTTTCCCAGTTCAAGAATAAACTGTTTCATGTGTTCTACCAAGCCATTTCTTAGTATTGATTCGCTATGCTTTTTCGGCAAATTAAGAAAATCTACAAACAGAGTATCTTTAAACATGATTGGTGCATTAGGATATCTTTCGAGTAATCCTTTTGACATATTGTCCTTATTACCTAATAAACCTACATAAGTCTGATTGGAAATGCAACGTTGCATTTCTTTATAAGAAAGATGTTCCTTGTTGGCGTAAAGAATGTAAAATATACGTTCCTCATTACTTTTGCAGCGGCATAGAATTTCTATATGATTGGACAATGTAGTTAGTTCCAATATTTTAGGCATTTGTCCAGCTGTTGACTGAACAATTTGTGTAACCATTGACTGCACAATTGTAGCTGATTCTTGTACATGGTTGCCCACTTCAATTTGTGCAGATGCTGTCTGCACAAATTCTGTATTCAAATATTGTTTTATTGCCGCTATAAATGTTTCCGATGAATACTCATCATAAAACATTACCATATTATAAATACTTCTCTTGCTATATCCTTTTAGGTCAGGTCGTTGAGAACGTATATATTCGGATAATTGTGAAACGACTTTACTTCCCCATTCTTCGCTCCTCAGTTTGGCCGATACATATCCGCCTACATGCCATGCAGTAAGCAGCAATTCTTCGTTGACTACTCTTGAAGCATTGCTTTTATGTTGGAGAATAATATCTACGATTTCTCCAAATTGCTGTTCTATTGATATTGCGATGTCGGTATTCTTCATACGCTTAATCTTCATTTATGTTTGCAAGCAGTTTTTCAAGTTCTGCTACTGCTGCACTAATAGTTTTACTTTTCTCTTTTATATCAGCCATCAACTCTGCCAAGGAGCGGTCATCCGACTCTCCTCCTTGTTTTATCCAGGTTATATCAAGGCTTGTCTTGTCACGAGTGAGAATATCATCTACTGGATATTTACGCCAACGACCTTGAGGATTATTGACTGCATCATACGTTTCTTTGCGTCCTTCTAAATTTCCTGCATTATAGCATGTGACAAAATCATCCAAATGGTGTCTTTCCAATTTATTAGTAGCCAGCGTATGTTTGATATCAGTACGATAATCATAGAACCAGATCTCTTTTGTCGGTTGTCCTTTTGTGAAAAACAATACATTGGCCTTTACACCTTGCGCATAGAATATACCAGTGGGCAAACGAAGTATCGTATGTAAGTTGAAGTCCGAAAGTAATTTCTTGCGGATTGTTTCTCCGGCACCGCCTTCAAAAAGTACGTTGTCAGGTAATACTATAGCTGCACGGCCTCCGTTTTTTAGCATCAACATCATGTGTTGAAGAAAATTCAACTGATTGTTCTTCGTTTCTACATAGAAATCCGGACGGTTAATATCCACAGAACCCGCCGGACGAGTGCCGAAAGGAGGGTTGGCAAGTATTACATCCACGAGAGTAGAGGGCTCTTTTTCCAAAGAATCCTCGCAAACAATCGGACTACGATCTGTTCCCACCCCATGCAAATATAGGTTCATGGAAGCAAGCGTTACAACCAATGGTGTGTTATCTACGCCATGCAGTGCCTTGTTACGCAAGAAATCGCGCTTCTCCTTACTCGAAGACTGCTCTTTCATATAATCGTATGCCGTCAAGAGAAAACCTCCGGTACCGCAGGCTGGGTCACAAACCGTTTCCCCAATTTGTGGGGCTATGCAATCTACCATTGCTTTGATGAGTGGGCGTGGAGTAAAGTATTGACCGGCACCACTTTTCTTGTCCTGCCCATTCTTTTCAAGGATACTTTCGTAGATAGCACCTTTCACGTCTCCATCCATGATCAGCCATTGCTCTTCATCAATCATGGTAATGACTTTTTTCAAATAGACTGGCTTGTCAATCTTGTTTTGTGCTTTTGTATAAATTGTACCGATAAGATTTTCCTGTTCACTCAACAATTTCAGGGTATCTTCATATTGCCTTACCAAATCCAAACCGTCAAGAGATATTAAATCACTCCATTGATAACCAGATGGTATTGCTGATTCTTCTCCAAACATTTCTACATTCTCTGCGTCCATCTTTAAAAATAAAAGATAGGTGAGCTGTGTAATATAATCTGTAAAACCGATACCTTGTCCGGCAAGAGTTGTTGCCAGATTCCAAACTTTTTTGGTGAGAGATTGCTCCGTTATGTTATTTGTTGCCATATATTTATGCTGCTTTTCTTAAAACTATAAATGTATATAAAGACTGTAAGGCCTCATCAGCTTTTTGCATACTGCCGAATGCACGAATCATCTGCGCAGCTTGAGTCACATCATCCTCACGAATCTCTTTAATTGTACAAGCACCGTTCGATGCGATATAATCCACAATACGACTGATGACTTCACGTTGTTTATCTGTTATTTCACGTTGATTTTGCCCTATCCATAGATTAAAATACTGTTTAGAGGTAGAAACTACACTATCCAATCGTTCTATTTGGTGTAAAGCAAAGCGTACAAGCTGTATGATATTAGTCAAAGCATCACTCTCTTCTTTCGTAGAAGAACGTCGAACGCTATTTGGATTCAGAATGGCGTATGAGTTCCATAATTGCTTGGAAGTAAAATGATTGTTAGCCATCTTGAGTTTGTTTTCCAAATCTTTTAGCATTGAATAGGTAATTGGCTCACCTTCATTATTATAAATTATACGTAGAGCTTCTATTTCATCACTATGTTCTTTGCAGAAATTTTCAAAGGCTTCTGCTGTACTTTTAGCTTCTTCTATTGAAAATCCTTTAGAAATAAGCGTGTCCTCACCAGGCATCAGGGTATTTACAAATCCGGCTGCAAGAATAAGTAAATATCGGCGTGCATCTGCATGATTAGCAAGTGGTGATACTAAGCCCTTTCGTTCATTGTTAGGCTCATTTGTATTTACAAACGGAGGAAGAATGTTGTTTTCCAATGCCTCATAAATCCTTGAAGCAAGTTCTTTCATGTCGTCATTAGCCAAACGTACGAACTCATTCCGCTGTGAATTATCTGCTTTGTTGTATATTCTGGAAAGTGTTGCAGCAAGGCGTTTCAGATGCTCATCAGGAAGGTAACCATGAGTAATCTGTTCCAGCAGTTCTTTAAAAGTGATAATCTTTGTAGTAGGCTCATCGGTTATCGTAGGTATTGTTTTTTCGTGTTCAGTAACACCTACGGCATCAATCAAATAGAAACAGTCTTTGCTGAACGCATTTGGGGTGACATTTCGTAACTGCTCATCTCCAATTGTGCGTACACCACGTCCTTTCATCTGTATATAGAGCGGTAAAGATTCTACATCACGCATGAAAATCAATACTTCAAGAGGCTTAACATCTGTACCAGTTGCTACCAATGTACAAGTTACGGCAATTCTGAAATCCTTATCATTCCGGAACTGACGTATCAATTCATTACTATCGCCTGCAGAATAAGTTATTTTCTGCACAAAACGGTCATCTGTACGTCCAAATACCTCTTTAGCTATCTGTACGATATTGCTGGCATGAGTCTCATTTAGAGCAAATATCAATGTTTTTGGCATATAGTCAAAATTGGCGTCCCGTTGTGGATCATTGAATAACTCCGTATAGACTACATCACGATAAGTAGACAAAATAAGTTTTATTTGTGCAGGATTAATGACACTTCTGTTTAGCTCTTTATTGGTATATGTTTTCGTTTCTTTATTGGAAATAGTTTTTATATCTCCGGTATAACGCGTTTCTTCTTTGATTTTTTCTCCTTCTAATATAGCTCCGCCATTTTCTGTAACTTGGGTTTTGATTCGATATACGCGGCAATCTACATTTACACCATCAACGATACTTTTTTCCAATGTGTAGTTGACTATGCGATTGTTGTTAAAGAATGCCATTGTTTCAGGAATTGGTGTGGCTGTCAATCCAACAAGTCTGGCTGTATCAAAATATTCCAATACCTTACGCCAATTCCCATAAATGGAGCGGTGACACTCATCTATGATAATCAGATCAAAATAATCATGTGGTAAATTGAGGTTAGGAGGCAATACAACTTCTTCTGTAGGCTCATTATCATCATCGTTGTCATTATCCTCAATAGTATCTCCTTTCAGAAAAGAAAAAAGACGCTGTATTGTCGAAATAACAACATTGCTATCAGATGGTATAGCAGAGGAACGAAGACGGTTTACTGTAAATATTGTATTGAATGCATCTCCATTTTCTGTCAGCCGAAAAGTTCCAAATTCTCCCTCTGCCTGTTTACCGAGGTTATTTCTGTCCACAAGAAATAACACTCTTCTCATTGGAGTATATGAAAGAAGACGATATGCAGCAAGACATGCGGTATATGTCTTACCTGCACCTGTTGCCAATACCATCAAGGCGCGATTCTGACCACTCTTGAAACTTTTTTCCAGTTCAGTAACTGCCTCATACTGACAATCACGTAATCCTTTTTTTCGCAAAGTTGGAAGTCCGGCAAAATAATCATTTATTCCCAACAACTTAACCAATTCATAAGGAGTGGGAATCGTCATAATCTGATTAAAACATGAATCTTGCTTCCGGAAATCACAAAAATACAGATCTTTGCCATTTGAAGTAAAAATAAAAGGCAATGGTTTCTGATATGTCTGATAAATCCTAGGAACATTTCGCGCATACAAAACAGCCTGATTACATACTTTATCAGAGAAGGCATCTGTTTCTTCTCTTTTAGCCTCAAGCACCCCAACAGCTTTGCCATTAATAAAAAGGAAATAGTCAGCCTCAAGATTACCTTTCAATAATCCTTCTCTTATAGCTACTGCAGTACAAGTTGGTTCATACTCATCTCTATCTACTACTTTCCATCCTGCATCGCTAAACCACTGATCTATTTTCTGTCTTGCTTTTTCTTCTGGTGTCATATGTTCCTATATTTTTGCATTATCGGAAGTTATACACTTAAAAAATAATAATGAACGTTCATAACATTATAGGTATCAATTCACAAAAAACTTTTACCCAACTCTAATAGTTATGACTGACGATACCTGTTTTTAAAAACGGGCCCTATCCTAATTTCTATATTTAGATGTAATTATATTATGCAAATATAACAAATTATATCAGACAGATTTTTGAGTTTTTATACTTTTCTTTCTGTGACAGAGATTTACTCAACACATCATATCATGTATTTTTTACTGATTCACACTATACAAGTCTACCCCGCAGTCAACATACACTTACAGCATAATAGCTTACTAAACCAACTATAAAGAAAAAACACACCAAGTTTATCTGAAAATCTTACCACACACTCTACGTTGCGCGCAGCAAAAACCTACGTTTCACGATAGGAAAACGTACGTTTCCGTCAAGGAAAACATAGGTTTCCCGTTCGAGAAACATAAAAAAGACAAAAGAAAATAAGCATATACGCCACGGTATTCAGCACTTATCAAACGAAGGTTCCCTAACCATGTTTCCTCTTTTCTCAGGCAAGTAATACTCTCTGCGATTTGTCTTATTTTTTCTTTTTCTTTCTTTTTCTTGATAAAAAGCGAGGAAAAATACAGAAAAATACGTTATATTTACCACTGAGAATAAAATAACAGGTAACTAAAAAACAAAACTATGACACTAAAACACTCACTTTCTTTCATATTTTGCCTGGCTTTTACCACTATCGCAGCTTGGGCGCAGAGTAACAAGTTTTCAAACTCCATCTTCCGCTTTGCCACTCGTGCCGAAGGACAAATGCTGATTACGGAACTGGATGACTATACGCGCGACTGGAACCAGTTTGACATTGACGTGCGTCTTCAAAAACCGCAAGGACGCAAATCACAGCTGTTGCAGTTTGCCATGGAACAGACACTCAACTGGAGTGACACTGAAAAAGAGCGTATCAGCAAGGCAATGAAAAGTCTGGATGCAGAAATCAAGAAACAAAGTTACAACCTCGATTTCCCGAAAGAAATCATCTTTGTAAAAACTACCCAGAAAGAAGAAGGTAATGCAGAGGCCTACACCCGCGTAAACTGGATTGCCATCGGTGAGTATGCGTTGAAGGAAGCTTCGGATGCAGATTTGAAATACCTTGTGGCCCATGAGTTGTTTCACCTGCTGACACGACAGAATTCCAACTTCAAGAAAGACATTTACAAGGTCATCGGATTCACGGTGATTGAAAAAGAAATTATCTTCCCGTCCGATTTGGCAGAAATTCGTATTTCCAATCCGGACATCAGCCGATATGACAGTTACGGCACGTTTACCATCGGCGGACAGAAGCAATACTGCACCATGGTGATTTATACCGACAGACCTTATGACGGAAAAACGCTCTTCGACTACCTGAAAGTGGGACTTGTACCTTTGAACGGTGATTTTGTTCCTATTCAGAAGGCTGGAAAAACAATCATTTATGCACTGGATGAAGCGGAAGATTTCTACACACAAGTAGGAAAGAACACCAACTATCTCATTCATCCGGAAGAAATCATGGCAGACAACTTTGCCTTCACGCTGATTGGCAAGAAGGACCTTGCTAATCCGGAAATAATCCAGAATGTACAGAAAGTGCTGAAGGCCAAAAATCGATAACCAATCAGCTTTCACAGATATAAAAAAAGTCAGGCAACCGCTGAAGTGCCTGACTTTTTTTATGACTTATGAGATTATCTTTTCCGGTAATCCTTCTCAATAGCTAAGGTTATCCAGTTGGCTAAAGCCTGACGATTGTCGGCAATGACCAGACGTTTCTGATCCTGCGCATTCTGGATATTTCCAACTTCCAGGAAAACAGCTACCGGAGTCGTGTTGCGAAGTACGAACAGGTTACGTTCGCTCACCGTACCATCAAATCCGCGGTTGGGCTGATGGCGGTCATACTTGGAACGGAAAGTCCGCTGTATTTCCCTCGCCAGCTGTTTTCCTTTTGAACTGCCCGGTGCATGATAGAAATACACGTCAGTCTGGTTGTTCCGAGCCCGACTGTCTACATGGATAAATACGGCACGCTTGTAGCTGCTCTTATCCTTCCGGTACATGCGGTTCACCGCATCACAACGCTGTTGCAGGCGGGCTACCTGATTCAATGGAATAGCCTTTCCCATGCAAGTTTCCCGCTTGCTGTTATTCAGTATAGCCTGGTCACGGATTCCATCCTTTGCATCCTGAATGATAAAATGCACTTTGGCCCCACGTTTCATCAACTCGCGTCCCAAGCGGAGAATGATGTCGTAAGCATACTCATCTTCATGCAATTCTTTTCCGCGGTATTTACCAATGCAGCCAGGATCCGGTCCCCCATGTCCGCTGACAAGATAGAAAGTGGCTCCTTTCAAGGAACTGGAAGTTACCGCATACGACGCATATTTCTTTCCAAACAGCGGTTCATAATGTCCCTTCTTCTTTCCCGTCATTCCCGAAGGAAAGCACAGCAAGCCACATAAAATCAAACATAAGAACTTCTTCATCACTTCAGCAGTTCATCTATCTTCTTACAAAGGGAAGCAAACTCCTCTTCATTATACAAGCGAGTCATCATCACGATTTTACCCTCTTTATCTATCAGCACGTTACGGGTGATTCCGGCATTGCGTTCCGCATATTTGGCAAAAATATCTGCTCCCGGGTCAAGTCCTAACGGATAAGTCACTCCTGTCTGCTTGGCAAAGGCTTTCACTCGTTCCAGCGGCTCGTCACGGTCAATTCCATAAAGCGCAAAGGAAGCATTGTCCTTATGTTTCTGCCAGATGTCTTTTTCAATAAAGGGCATTTCCTTACGGCAGACTCCACACCAGCTTGCGGTAAACTGCAACATGACTACCTTTCCCTTAAGTTCTGACAATTTCACCTTGCGTCCGTCCGTCAGCTTCATTTCAAAGTCGGGAGCCGTATCGCCTACCTTGACAATATATCCGGCTGCATCAGGAACCGGCTGAGAGGCTGTAAGTGGTGCATGGCCGCCTAAAAGTCCCATCAATGTCAATGCAAAAATAAGCTTCTTCATACTCATTCTAAATTATATTTCGGCTCAAAGATAGTACAAAAAATTAAAATACAGACACATTCGACAAGAAACCTGTCTGCAAAAAGAATATCAGAAAGTGCGAAAAGGGCCGAAAGAAAATGCTTTTTATTACTTTTCGGTATGTTTATACAGAAACTTTATTAACTTTGCGAATTATGAAGAACAAAGCGTACACCCTTGCGCTTTTATTGTAAATCAACATAAAAGAGAAGAACTATGGATTGCACAAACATCATCGGAGAAAAAATAAAATCGCTCCGAACCAATCAAGAAATAAGTATACAGGAACTGGCAGAACGCGCAGGGCTGACCGTGGAACAGGTAAGTCGCATTGAGGAAAACATTGACATTCCTTCGCTGGCTCCGCTGATTAAAATAGCACGTGCATTGGGAGTACGTCTGGGCACTTTCCTGGACGACCAGACCAGTGAAGCCGGACCGGTTATCTGCCGCAAAGGTGAGGCGGACGATACCATCGGATTTTCAAACAACGCTACGCATGCCCGCCAGCACATGCATTATCATTCATTGTCAAAAAGCAAGGTGGACCGTCACATGGAACCACCGTTCATCATCGACATCGACGCCAACGACGAAAAAGACTTCTTTCTGTCGGCACATGAAGGAGAAGAGTTTATCATGGTACTGAAAGGGGAACTGGAAATCAGTTATGGAAAAAGTAACTATCGCCTGAAAGAGGGAGATACCATTTATTATGATTCCATCGTACCGCACCATGTACACACAGCCGAAGGACAGGCTGCACAAATTCTGGCCGTAGTCTACACTCCGGTATAAGTCTCACACAAATCTTCAACGACATGTTACAACTTTCTGAAAAAACATTAGGCGACTGGCTGGAGCATTGGGCGGAAGTGACTCCGGACAAAGAATACATTGTATATTCCGACCGCAACTTGCGTTTTACGTGGAAACAGTTTAACGAGCGTGTGGACCACATGGCCAAAGGTTTGCTGGCCATCGGCGTGAAAAAAGATACTCACGTGGGCATCTGGGCCCGCAATGTGCCCGACTGGCTGACATTTCTGTATGCCTGTGCCAAAATTGGTGCCGTGGCCGTTACGGTCAACACGAACTACAAGCAGGCGGAACTGGAGTACCTCTGCGAAAACTCCGACATGCATACTCTGTGTATCGTAGACGGAGAAAAGGACAGCAACTTCGTGGAAATGACCTACACCATGCTGCCCGAACTGAAACTCTTCGAACGGGGCCACATGAAGAGCAAACGCTTCCCTCACATGCGCAATGTGGTGTACATCGGTCAGGAGAAATACCGGGGTATGTATAACACGGCAGAGATTCTGCTGTTAGGAAGCAACATTGACGATGAGGAACTGATTAACGCCAAGAAACTGGTAAGCTGCCATGATACGGTGAACATGCAGTATACTTCCGGTACTACGGGATTCCCGAAAGGGGTCATGCTTACCCATTATAATATTGCCAACAACGGATTTCTAACCGGTGAGCACATGAAGTTCACGGCCGATGATAAGTTGTGCGTATGTGTTCCGCTTTTCCATTGCTTCGGTGTGGTACTGGCCACCATGAACTGCCTGACGCATGGCTGCACACAGGTCATGATAGAACGCTTCGATCCGTTGCTCGTACTGGCTTCCATACACAAGGAACGCTGTACGGCTCTCTACGGTGTACCGACCATGTTCATTGCCGAACTGCATCACCCCATGTTCCCCATGTTCGACTTGTCGAGCCTGCGCACGGGTATCATGGCCGGCTCTCTCTGCCCTGTGGAACTGATGAAACAGGTGGAAGAAAAAATGTTTATGCGCGTCACCAGTGTATACGGACTGACAGAGGCCTCACCGGGTATGACCCACAGCCGCATTGACGACGATCCGGAAGTACGTTACACCACTGTAGGACATGACTTTGAGTTCACGGAAGTGAAAGTAATCGACCCAAATACCGGAGAAGAATGCCCGGTAGGTGTACAAGGCGAAATGTGTAACCGAGGGTACAACACCATGAAAGGTTACTACAAAAACCCGGAAGCCACAGCCGAGGTGATTGACGCCAACGGATTCCTACATTCCGGTGACTTGGGAGTAAAAGATGAAAACGGAAACTATCGCATTACGGGCCGCATCAAGGACATGATTATTCGCGGAGGAGAAAATATTTACCCGCGCGAAATCGAAGAATTCCTCTACAAGATGCCGGGCATCAAGGATGTGCAGGTGGCCGGAGTTCCTTCCAAAAAATACGGCGAGGCAGTGGGAGCTTTCATCATCCTGCACGAAGGATACACCATGAACGAATTTGATGTACGTGAGTTTTGTCAGGGAAAAATAGCCCGCTACAAAATTCCCAAATACATTTTCTTCGTAAAGGAATTCCCCATGACAGGAAGCGGAAAAATCCAGAAATTCAAACTGAAAGATTTAAGTCTGAAACTGTGTGCCGAACAAGGCATCGAAATCATATAAAAAACGGCCCGGAATCCTTCTTTCTCAAGAACAGATTCCGGGCCGGAATTTTATCGACAAATTGCTTGATTTATTTCTTTACAATCTTCACCAGCAATGTCTTGCTGTCTAAGTTGCCTTTGGTGTCGTATGCTTCCGATTTCACCAGTCCCACTCCTTTGGCATACCATTCAGTCACGCGCAGTGTAGTGGTTTTCAGCACAATCTTTGTACGCTGCAGGTAAGAAATCTTCACACAGTCAAACTTTCCGGCTGTAGTGCTGATGGTTTCATTTCCCATGTAAGCTGCACCAGACACATTCACTTCATTCTTCAACATATTACGAACTACCTGATAAGAGCGGTCAGGAATACTTTCCCCACCTTTGGCACCGTCTTTGATAGTAAATGAATTATCGCCTTTAAACTTGAGCTTCTCCAGCAAACCTAAACGGGCAGCCTCGTTGTATTTAGCAGGGTCGGAATCAGAATCCACATACGGACCGTACATCAAATCTTCCGTACATACCGTATTGGCTCCATCGTAGCTCCAGTTGAACAAGGTATAGCTAGTATTGTTCTTTGCCTTTGTAGTGACAATCTTATCATAGTAGGCAGCCTGAAGCTTTCCGTCCACTTTCTCTACCTTACTTACGGTCATGGTTTCATCCGATGTGCTCTGACCGATTTCATCGTAATTCACATAGTGCAGTTCTGTACCCTCTGTCGTGCAGAAATATTGTGCCTGCATGGAATGGCAAGCCAAAACCGCTGCCACCAAAAACATTAGCCTCTTCATAGTTTCATCTTTTAAAGTAAAATACGGTACAAACATACAAATTTCTTTCTTTTTTCTGCCTATCTTTGCCACAGAAAAAACATTAAATCAGTTTATCATGGGATTATTATCATCTTTATTCGGAAAAAGTAAATCCGATGCAAACGAACAAGAGAAACAAGACAAGAAGAATTTCGACATCCTGAAATATGACGGCATCCGTGCCCGCAACATGGGCAAGCTGCCCTACGCCATCAAATGTTTTGAAGAAGCAGTGGCACATCAAGAAGAAAAGGAAACGCTGGGTTTACTGGCCAGTGCATATCTTCAGGCCAACCGTACGGAGGATGCACGTATCACCCTTGACCGGCTGATTGCCCAAGATGAGACAAACGTACAGGCCTTGCTGTCTCTGGCCAGCGTATGCTATATACAAGAGGACTATGAAGGTATGGAGAAAGCCAGCCAGAAAGCCATCGCCCTGGATGAAAAGAATGCCCAGGCTTACTACTTAGCCGCTCGTGCAGCACGTGGCTTGAAAAATGACTTGCAAGCCATTGTCATGCTGACTAAGGCCATCGTACAAAACGAGAGTTTCACAGAAGCTTATCTTCTGCGTGCCGAAGTGCTGTGGGAAATGCGCCAGGCGAAAGATGCGCTCAATGACTTGGAGCAGGTACTGAAACTGAATCCGGAAGAAGAGGAAGCGCTTCTCCTGAAAGCTACCATCCACATCGGTATGGGAGAAAATCAGGAAGGAGAAGCATGCGTGGAACAAGTTATAGCTTTGAACCCGTTCAACGTGAAAGCGTATTTGCTGAAAGGTGGCTTGCTGATAGAGGAAAAACAACTGGACAAGGCACTCGAGAATTATCAGGAAGCTATTGAACTGATTCCGCAGGAAGCGCAACTGTACCAGGAAAGAGGACGCGTTCACCTGCTGATGGGCGACAAGGCCGGTGCAGCAGAAGACATGAAAAAGGCCATCGAGCTGGCTCCTGAAAAAGAGAACCTGATTTCCGGCAATTTCAATAACTTTGAAAAGAGCAATCTGCAAACCGGAATCTACTAAACGATACTTCTCAAAAAGAACGGGTGCGGAACATTCATTCAATGAAATTCCGCACCCGTTCTTTTTATATATAATAAATGCATTAAAGTGCTTCGTAAGCTGCTTTCAATTGCTGTAAGGCCTTTTCAAGTGTCACACGCGGACAACCTACATTCATTCGCATAAAGCCTGCTCCTTCCTTACCGAACATCTCTCCATCGTTCAATGCCAGTCCGGCTTTGTCGACGAAGAAAGCATTCAATGCTTCGTGCGACAATCCCAGTTCGCGACAATCCAGCCAAATCAGGTAAGAAGCCTGCGGACGCATCACCTTAATCTTAGGAGTATGTGCTTTTGTATAGGCATCTGCATAGTCAATATTTCCCTGAATATAAGCCAGACACTGTTTCAGCCACTCCTCTCCTTCAGTGTAAGCAGCGGTTACGGCAGGCCAGGCAAATACATGTCCCGCATTCAGTTCTCCTGCATCCAGGTAAGTCACAAAACGTGAACGAAGTCCTTCATTGTAAATAATGGTATGCGAAGCGGCTACTCCCGGCATATTGAAAGTCTTGCTGGGTGCCATGAAAGTAACGGAGTTGTTGCGGGCTTTTTCTGACACCATGGCAAAAGGCAGATGCTGATAAGGCGGTAAAGTCAAGTCGGCATGAATTTCATCCGAAAAGACAATCACATTGTCATCAGCACAGATTTCGGCCAGTTCCTGCAATTCTTCTTTCTTCCAAACCACTCCTCCCGGGTTGTGAGGATTACACAGAATCAATACCCGCACTCCCTTTATGGAACGGCGAATCAAATCCAAATCCATACGATAATGTCCGTCCACTTCCTTCAGCGGGCATTCCACCAAGCGACGGTTGTTGCGTGTCACCAGCCAGGCAAAAGGATGGTACACCGGAGGCATAATCATAATCTTGTCGCCCGGCTTTGTGAAACAGTTGATAGCCATTCCCAAACCCGGTACAATGCCCGGTACAAAATTGATTTCTTCCTTCTCTACCGACATGCCATAACGTTTCTTTACCCATCCGATAATAGACTGATAGTAATCGTCTGAACGGAAGGTATATCCCAACACCGGATGTTCGCAACGTTTGCGAATGGCTTCCAAGATAAACGGAGGTGTGGCAAAATCCATATCGGCCACCCACATCGGAATCAAATCAGACTTTCCCCATACGTTTACCATACCGTCTACTTTCTCACTGCATGTGCCGCGACGGTCAATCACTTCATCAAAATTATAGTTCATGTTCTTATTTATTTTGGCTGTTTTACAAATGAAATATCTCTGTACAACAAAGGTAAGAAAATACATTCATATCCGCCATTCTGAGGCTATTTTTTAAAAATAAGAAGAAAAAGTTTGTCGGAACATTTGTTTTTTAAAGAAAAGTATTACATTTGCAGCAGAAATAACAACAAAATAACAAACAAATGAGAACATTTGCATCATACTTCTTCTTTTACTTTTATTTCTTTTACTTTAGCAATGAAGTGAAGCGGGAGTTTGCATGCATACGTTAATAGAGAAAACAAGAATGAAATGATAATACAAAGTCCCGCTTCGATGGAGCGGGACTTTTTTTATAGTTACACAAAAGATGAAGAAGATAGCCATACAAGGAGTTCCGGGCTCGTATCACGACATTGCAGCCCATAAGTTTTTCAAGGATGAAGAAATCGAACTGATTTGCTGCAACACATTCGAAGAGGTGTTCGATAACCTGAAAAAAGACAGCAGCATCATCGGAATGATTGCCATTGAGAATACGATTGCCGGAAGTCTCCTTCACAATTACGAATTGCTCAGAGACAGTGGAGCTACGATTATTGGAGAACACAAATTACGAATCAGCCACAGCATCATGTGTCTGCCCGGAGAAGACTGGAGTACACTGACAGAGGTAAACTCCCACCCGGTAGCACTGGCACAATGCCGGGATTTCCTGCAACACCATCCACAACTGAAGGTGGTAGAAACGGAAGATACCGCAGGCAGCGCACGCGACATCAAGGAAAAGGGATTAAAAGGACATGCTGCCATCTGCTCCAAATATGCAGCCGAGCTTTACGGCATGAAAATCCTGCAGGAAGGCATTGAAACCAACAAGCATAATTTCACCCGCTTTCTGGTGATATGCGATCCCTGGATGGCCGACGAACTGAAAGACCGTTCCAAAATCAACAAGGCCAACATTGTTTTCTCCCTGCCTCATAATGAAGGAAGCTTGTCACAAGTGTTGTCCATCTTTTCGTTCTATCACATTAACTTGACAAAAATACAGTCGTTGCCCATCATCGGGCGGGAATGGGAATACCTGTTCTACGTAGACGTGATGTTCAACGACTATTTGAGATACAAACAATCCATTGATGCAGTAATGCCATTAACCAAAGCACTTAAAATTTTAGGAGAATATGCAGAAGGAGAATCAACCTTATAAGATAGAGCCGGCCAGCCGACTGAGCCACGTCAGCGAATACTACTTTAGCCGGAAACTCAAAGAAGTGGCACGGATGAATGCCGAAGGAAAGAATGTCATCAGCTTAGGAATCGGAAGCCCGGACATGCCGCCTTCAGAAGAGACCATCAACGTGTTGTGTGAGAATGCCCGCAAGCCGGACGCACACGGCTACCAGCCTACGGTGGGAATACCGGAACTGCGCAAAGCCATGGCCGACTGGTATAAAAGATGGTATGATGTAGACCTGGACCCGGCAACGGAAATCCAGCCGCTTATCGGTTCGAAGGAAGGTATCCTTCACGTCACACTTGCACTGGTGAACCCCGGTGACCAGGTGCTGGTTCCAAACCCCGGATACCCTACCTACACTTCACTGAACAAGATTTTGGGAAGTGAAATCGTGAACTACAACCTGCGGGAAGACAATCACTGGCAACCGGATTTCGAAGAGCTGGAAAAGATGGATTTAAGTCGGGTAAAAATCATGTGGACCAACTATCCCAACATGCCGACCGGTGCCAATGCCACCATGGAGCTTTACGAGAAGCTGGTGGATTTTGCACACCGTCACCAGATTGTCATCGTCAACGACAATCCGTACAGTTTCATTCTGAACCGTAAACCTATCAGTATCCTGAACGTGCCGGGAGCCAAAGAATGCTGTATCGAGTTCAACTCCATGAGCAAGAGCCACAACATGCCGGGATGGCGCGTAGGTATGCTGGCAACCAATGCCACTTTCGTACAGTGGATTCTGAAAATCAAGAGCAACATTGATTCCGGTACTTTCCGCCCCTTGCAGCTGGCAGCCGCACAGGCTTACCACAACAGCGCAGAATGGCACGAAGAAGCCAATATCCAGACTTACGCACGCCGCCGGAAACTGGCTGAAGAAATTATGCATACCTTGGGATGTACCTTCGACCCGGAACAAGTAGGTATGTTCTTGTGGGGACGCATTCCAGACCACTATGCCGACGTAGAAGAACTGACCGAGAAAGTCTTGCACGAAGCCCGCGTGTTCATCACTCCGGGATTCATTTTCGGCAGCAACGGAAAACGGTATATCCGTATTTCACTCTGCGCCAAAGAGCCTCAACTGGAGGAGGCGTTAAAACGAATCCAGGCCATCATGAATAAATAACATTACAAAAATCAAATACTACCATGGAACAGTTAGATTTACTCCCTATTGAACTGGAAGGTGTTTCTCAGGAACGCCCGTTGATCATTGCAGGCCCTTGCAGTGCCGAAACAGAAGAACAAGTTATGACTACAGCCAAGTCACTGTCTGACAAAGGTATCAAGATATTCCGTGCCGGAATCTGGAAACCCCGCACCAAACCGGGAGGTTTCGAGGGTATCGGCGTGGAAGGACTTTCCTGGCTGAAAGAAGTGAAGAAGGAAACCGGCATGTACGTAGCCACGGAAGTAGCTACCGCCAAGCATGTGTACGAATGCCTGAAAGCTGATGTAGACATCGTATGGATTGGTGCCCGTACTACTGCCAACCCGTTTGCCGTACAGGAAATTGCCGATGCACTGAAAGGCGTGGATATTCCCGTCTATGTGAAGAATCCGGTAAACCCTGATCTAGAACTATGGATTGGTGCATTGGAACGCATCAACAATGCCGGACTGAAACGTATCGGTGCCATTCATCGTGGATTCTCTTCATACGACAAGAAAATTTACCGCAACCTGCCGCAGTGGCACATTCCTATCGAACTGCGCCGCCGTATCCCGAACCTGCCTATTATCTGCGACCCGAGCCATATCGGCGGAAAACGTGAACTGATTGCTCCGCTGTGCCAGCAGGCCATGGACTTAGGCTTCGACGGACTCATTATCGAATCACACTGCAATCCGGAATGTGCATGGAGCGATGCCGCACAGCAGGTTACTCCCGATATTCTAGACTACATCCTGAACCTACTCGTAATCCGTTCTGAGCATCAGACGACAGAAAACCTGAACGAGCTCCGCCGGCAGATTGACGAATGTGACAACGACCTGATGGACATACTCGCCAAACGTATGCGTGTGTGCCGTGAAATCGGTACCTTCAAAAAGGAACATAACATGACCATCCTGCAGACCGGACGTTACAACGAAATTCTGGACAAGCGTGGCGCACAAGGCTCACTTTGCGGCATGGATTCCGATTTCGTCAAACAAGTATTCGAGCTGATTCACGAAGAAAGCGTGCGCCAGCAAATGGAAATCATCAACAAATAACAGAAACAAAGCATGAAAATATTGATTTTAGGAGCCGGGAAAATGGGCTCCTTCTTTACCGATGTATTGAGTTTTGAACATGAAGTCGCCGTATACGATGTGAATCCCCAACGCCTGCGCTTTATGTACAACTGCTACCGCTTCACCAAGCTGGAAGAAATCAGCGAATTCAAGCCGGAGCTGGTCATCAATGCTGCCACGGTAAAATACACACTCGATGCTTTCCATCAGGTCCTTCCGGTACTGCCGAAGGACTGTATCATCAGCGACATCGCTTCCGTGAAAACCGGATTAAAGGAGTTTTATGAAAACTGCGGCTTCCGTTATGTATCTACCCACCCGATGTTCGGTCCTACATTTGCCAACCTCGACAAACTGAGTACGGAGAATGCCATCATCATCAAGGAAGGTGACCACCTGGGAAAGATTTTCTTCAAGGACCTTTACCAGCACCTGAAGCTGAACATCTTTGAATACACCTTCGAGGAGCACGACGAAACTGTGGCTTACTCCTTGTCCATCCCGTTCGTATCTACCTTTGTGTTTGCAGCCGTCATGAAACACCAAGATGCACCGGGTACTACCTTCAAGCGCCACATGGCCATTGCGCAAGGTGTGCTGAGCGAAGATGATTTTCTGCTACAGGAAATCTTGTTCAATCCACGCACTCCGGCTCAGGTAGAAAATATCCGTACGGAGCTAAACGAACTGTTAGATATTATCAGCCGGAAAGATGCAGAAGGCATGCATGCCTATCTTAGCAAGATTCGAAAAAATATCAAATAACTTATAGGGAAATCCATAAAAAAGGGCAGGAAGAAAACCACAAACCTTTCTTCCTGCCCTTTCTATTTTCTATCAGACTGATATTTACAGCTTGATCTTCTTTGATACCGATTTCGACTCATTGTGCAGACGGTCGAGTGCAGTCACTACGTAACGATATTTCGTTTTTCCATCTTCATACGGCAACTTATAGAATTCATCGTGCGTAATCGCTACAATGTGTGAAGGATCGTTCAGGTTCACCTTCTCCTTGCTTCCGAAGCGGTACACCACATAATGATAAGCCTTGTCCATCTCGGTCTTTGCCTTCGGTGCCGTCCAGAACAAGATGTATCCGTCTGCGGTCCATACCGGTTTCAGCTTACGCACTTTGCCCGGAGCCTTGTCGTCCATAAACGGAGAAGCCGGAAGCAATGCCGGATACTTGTGATATTCTTTCACCAGCATATCCCGGTAATTTCCCTTGTTCTCTACCACTGCCGCCGCATACCACTGACAGCTTCCCTGTACGGTAGGCAATGAACGCTGCAAATTATACTTTGCCGGAATCTGGCTCTGGTTCGGATTCATCAAATCTGCTTTCGATACCGTGCGTATCACATCCTGACCGATATACAGCGGACGAGCTGCCGAATGGCGTGCCCACCAGCGAATCAGTGTATCATAATCGGCTGCCGGATGTCCGATTTCCCAATAAATCTGCGGGATATTGTAATCTACCCAGCCATTGTTTACCCACAAAAGCACGTCGGCATACAAGTCATCGTAGTTCTGCAAGCCGTTTGTCTCACTTCCGTTCGGGTCATTCTTCTTGTTACGATAAATACCGAACGGTGATACACCAAACTTCACCCACGGTTTACATTCGCGTACGGTTTCATGAATTTCCTTAATCAACACGTTCACATTATCCCGACGCCAGTCTGCCCGACGAGTAAATCCGCGACCGTATGCTGCAAAGCTGACATTATCCGGAAACTCCTCTCCCGGATTCGGATAAGGATAGAAATAGTCGTCCATGTGAATGGCATCCACATCATAGCGGGTCACAATGTCGCGTACAATCTTGCAGATGTATTTTCTGGACTCCGGCAGCCCCGGATCAAAATACAGTTGGCCGGCATACTGCACAAACAGTTCCGGATTCTTGCTGTAGGGATGCATGGGCGACAAAGCACCTGTGCCTTTCGTCTTGGCACGATACGGATTAATCCACGCATGAAGTTCCATGTTCCGCTTGTGGCATTCCTCAATCATAAACTGCAAAGGGTCCCACATAGGCGAAGGAGCTTTTCCCTGCACACCGGTCAAGAAACGGCTCCATGGTTCGTAAGGAGATTTATACAAGGCATCCGCCTCTGCCCTCACCTGAAAAATGATGGCATTGATACCAGCCTTCTGCAAGTTGTCCAACTGGCTCACCAGCACCTTCTTCATTTTCTCCGTAGGCATCCCCTGGAACTGTCCGTTTACACACTGTATCCAGGCTCCGCGAAACTCCCGTTTGGGATAACGTGTCTGAGCATACAAGTTGCTCGTCCACAGGCTTCCCAAAAGGACAAGCAACATCAATAGTTTAGTCTTCATATCCGTAAATTTTATCATATCCTTTTCACTTTCCGGACAAATGTCCGATTAAGCCGCAAAGATAGTGAAAGGTGAGAGCAATACCAAGCCAAAAGCCTGCTTTTGAGCACAAGTATTGCCGAACCGCATCCTATATTCAAGAAATCAAAATTTCCTTTACTTGGCTGCCTTATGCAACTCCACTCCCACCACATAATAATGTGGTACGTTCGACAAAATCATTCCGGTCTTATCATTCCCGTCAATTTCTCTTTCCCCACAGAAGCGCATAAATCCGTATTGTTCATCTACCCAGCCAGAGCCGTATAAGATTAAAGGTATGTTCAGGCTGTCTGCATTCGGATTATTCCGTAAGATATAAGGTCTGGCTTCGTAAAAATACACCTTTTCTTTTCCTAACGGATGCAACTTCAATGCCACATTCGCAGTCATCGCATTCGGAACTTTAATAGTAAGCAAAGTTGTAGAGTCATTTCTGCTTGTCAGGAATAAAGACAGGTCTGTGATTTTATTCCACACTTCTGTGTCCTCCGGCAAATCCTTGTATCTCCAGGAATCTTTCAGCAGCTCCTTATTTTTCCCCATCCGAAACAGCTCGATACGTTTGGATGTTTTCCCTTTCTCATGTTCCTCCACATATACTTGTACTTCATACGTATCTGTCAGGAACGGCATCAGGTCAAAATGGAACATCTTTACACGCATCACATTCAGCACATCTACAATATCCTCCACACCAATTTGTTTCGTATTTACCTTTAATGAATCTTGTGCAGGCAGTCCTGCGGACAAACAAAGGCAAATAATTGCCATCCATACTCTTTTTTTCATTGTATTATGTTTTAAGTTTCATTCAGCTTTTATCTGCAAACCGAAAATGCATAGTACGATTATATCCTTCTATATAAACCAACCATGCAAATTCTCACAAATATAATGATTACTGAATGATTATCACTATAACTTCCTCAAAATCTACGATTTGCCTCTACACCAGTCCTAATAGAAGTAACTGGGCCGTCATAAATCTTCTAAACCGCCTTATATAAAAGAGAAACTCCTATTCAAAAATACCTTGACACGTAGCTGTCAATATCTCGACACGAACGTGACGAGACATCAGCACGTACGTGTCAAGACCTCGTCACGTACGTGTCGAGGTAAATTTAACTCTATTTTAAGGAATATACGGAAGGAAACTGAAGAATCTATAAGAAACTATTTACTCTTTTTTGCAGGTAGCAACGGCTTTATATATTTCTTGAAAATTTTTCCTACTTCAATGGGAGTGGAGTTATTCAGCATATCATACGTTCTGCCCGTTGAGGGCTTGAGAGAATACCCGTAATCTGTCTGAAGTTTTTTACTGACGTCCGGTCCCTCGTTCATGATAAGTTCAGGCGGACGACCTTCCACAGTCACATCATACACCGGATCTTCTCCCCGTTTTGTCCAAATGGAATAAGGACACATGCGGATATATCCCTTCGGTTTCTTTGCCATAAGACTGTCTGTCAGACTTCGGGGAATTCCTTCATCAAAAGGATTCTTGTACTCCATCCATTTCTTTTCCAACGGGGCTTCCAAAGGCTTGTTGTAATTCTCCATATCCCCTGGAAGGAAATCAAACTGAATGAGTTTTACCGTTTCTTCATTCAGCTTAATTTCCTTGTCTTCCTTTTGCTGGCCCATCACAGGTATCACCACCAGCAAAAGAGAATTCAACACCATATATCGTTGGAGAGTGTTCATTCAGCCGTCTTTACTGATTATCCATATTCAATCGTGACATTTCCGTCTCAGCTGCACTCTGATTATTCATCTTCTTTTCGGTGCGGAAGCGATAAGTAATCGTGAAACCGACTTTTCGGGTTTCCTCCTTTCCGACACTGTGCATGATAATATCATTCAGACGAGCAGAAGCACGCGTATTGTTCTTATTGAAAATGTCATAAGCATCCAGTGAAAGTTGAAGCTTGTCTTTCAGGAACGATTTTTTCAGACTCAGGTTGAAGGAGGTATAACTCTTCGCCTCGTACAACTGATAATATCCTCTGGAACCATAATTAAAATCAGCAGACAACAGGAATCCGGATGGAAGTGTGAAACTGTTGTTGAAGTTCACCATCACCAGCGGGCGGCCGGCTTTTAGGACACTTTCGTTCGGCCCTGGATAACTGAAGAAGGTCTTCAAACAGGTAAGCGTAAGTGAGGGCAGCCACCACTTCACCGGATATTGCACGTTTACCATCCCCGTCAGATTATGCATTCTGTCAAAATTATCCATGTAGCTGACCGTAACTGCTGAATTTCCCGGCATACTGTAGAAAGCTGTTATCAGCGGATTATGGGTATGAGTATAATTCAGGTTAAAGAACAGAAACTTATAAAACAGCATATAGTTCAGGTCATGAGTCAAAGCCTGTTTCAGGTAAAGATTTCCTTTTTGATAAGTAAACCGATCTGTGTACACCGCATTGTCGTTCATTACACCAAAAGGCGGACGCTCCGTATGAACGGAATATGTAAGCGACTGTTGCAGGTTCTCGGTATTGTAGCTTAACGAAACAGAGGGCAGGAAGTTATGATAAGTCTGGTTCTGATTCTTGTTGCTATTGTTTTCCCTCAAATCGCTCCGTATATGTTCGTAACGCAATCCAGCTCCCAGCGACAGATTGTTCCATGTGTAATCGTACGACAGGTAGAGCGAATTTTTCATTTCCGTATTACTTGTACTACCATTATTCAACGCACGGACATACTCTATATAGTCCGTTCCGGTTGTGTGGCTGAAATCATAACCGAAGCTGAAAGTTCCGGCTTTCCCGGTTTCATACGACAAATTTAATTTGGCAGCAAACAAATCCCAGTCCGCTTTACGATAATAATCCATAGACGTTTCCACACCGTCGCTTTCCCATTCACGGATATTGCCACGGCTTCGGTCGGTCTTATGAAGATAATCACCGAATGCGTTCATCTTCCAGCCATTCTTCCAGTCGTTTGTATAATACAGATTCAGATGGTTGCTGACGGACTTGTCGGACACATCGCTGAGATTCCTGATAAAGGTTGAAGTCCCTTTGTCCGGTATCATGGAAAGCGTATCCTTAGAGAACGTACTACCTTCACTGTATTTACCTTCATATTTCAGGCCGATTTCCGACTCCGGAGAGAAATGATAAGAAACCCCTCCCGTATAGGCATGGCTTTCGTTGAAGATTTGTTTCCGGGTCAAATCGGTCAGATTCCAGATTGTATCACTTTGAGTCTGCTGGTAAACGTCAAGATTCGAATCCTTCTTTCCCCGGTCATAATTATAAGAGAGAAAGAAGTCCCAGTTCTTGTAATTGTAACTTCCGTTCATCTTGTAATTCTGACTAAGATAATTCCCCTGCAGCAGATTACCGCTGACATTAAAGGCAAGTCCTTCGCCCAGGCGTTTGGTCTTGATTTCAATCACCGCACGCTGCTCAGAGTGATAACGTACCCCCGTATTCGTCACCAGTCTGACAGACTGAATCTGGTCGATAGCCAGATTATCCAGTTCAGTCTGGTCTGTCACTTCACGGCCATTGATATAATAGGCAGGGAGACCTCTACCAATCACTTCAATGTCTTCACCACGTTTCTGAATACCGGGTATCTTGCAAAGCAAATCATCCAATGTAGTCTGTCTGGCAAGAATCGTATTAGGCACATCAGCCGTAATACCTTCCCTATCCAATTTGAAAGGTTTTCGGTAGGCAGTAACCTCCACTCCTTCAAGCTCGGTCTGTGCCAGTTCCATTTTAACTACCGGCAATGTGAGATTCGCATTGACTTGTATATTCCGACACAATGTCTCATAACCCAGATAAGAATAGCGGATGATATAGTTACCTCCAGCAAGCGATATGCCATATACCCCGCAAGAGTCGGATACTGCTCCGGTGACGAGTGTACTGTCTGCCTGATTCAAAAAGGCGACATTCACCATCGGCATCACCGCATTTTCCGAATCGATGATTGTTCCTTTAATCAAATGCTGACTGTAAACAGGCAGTATGATTAAGCTGCCTATAACATATAAAAATAGCTTTTTCATAGAGTTAAGTCAATGCTAAATATTCCATCATGTTTGTGTATTATCTTCCGAAACGTGAAGAATCCACCTCTTTCTTCTCCTTACTGATGCTGCCACCAAAACGGTAGACAAATTTCACTGAAACGGTACGGCTGTACTGCCCCATATTCAAGTCGATGTGCTGTCCTGCATAGCGGTTTCTCACCTTCATACGCATGGTATCAAACAAGTCAGCACAGTTCAGGCTCAGACTGGCCTTATCCTTCAGGAAGTTCCACTGCGCTCCTACATTGACCGTAAAGACCGGTTTCGTATCGCTGATACCGGAAATCATGCTTGAACGGTACATCGCATCCAGATCAAATCCGAGGTTGGAACCTACCGAAAAATGATTCTGCATAGCAAGCATACAGGCCCATTTCTTACGGTCGAAAGGAATATCCCAAAAGTTATCGCAACGGTTACGGTCATTGACCACCGTCGCATTCACCTGAGAAGACAACCACTCACCGATATTGAACGGAACGTTGGCGCTCATACCGAAGGACTGGTAATAGTCCCAGTTCTGCGTGCGATACACAAGCGCCAGACGGTCTTTTGCCTGATACATATCCATCGTGAAATAATCATTGGTACGCTCGTAGAACAACGACAACATGTACTTCTGCAGGAAGAGATAATTGGCATTTACACTATACACATTAGCAGGCCGCAGTCCCTCAATAGTCTGGAGCTCTTCATAAGCGTTCATATAAGTGGTACTGGTCTGCATATCCCAATAGGTAGGGTAATCTTTTTCCGATGATACCCCCAACATAAACGTATGTTTCTCCGACGGCGAATAGGTCAGACTGGCCTGCGGATAGACCGCCCATTTATGATAATTTCCGATGGAATAATACTCACCGGTTGCCGAGAGAGAAAGAGACAGACCGTTTTCAAACTCTTTGTCGAAGCCTCCATAAAAGTTGGTAATCTGCTCATAAAGACGTGAGGAAGAATTGCCCACATCATCCTTTCCTTCAGTCTGATTGAAGAACTGGGCGTTCTTATTGTCCGTATAATCATAACGGACACCGTATTTCAAAGTCCAGTCATTGGCGAGAGCGTGGCTCTGGTCGGCATATACAGAGAACTTGCGGATTTTCTGGTCCGAAGTATAATCAAGCAACTGACGGGTATTGTCTGTCAGTTTACTTTCCAGACGATTCTTGTCATTCATGGTATAGTCCGTATAATCCACCCCAAGGTCAAGTCCGAATCCGGAAGAATAGCGGGCAAAGACATTGTGCAGACGGCTGTCCTGCAACTTGTCATTGTGGCTGTTCTGGAAGTTCCCGTTTACATCAATCGTACCTTTACCATTATCAGAAAGGGCACCGTTGTAACCCACGCTCAACTCATTATCCTCGTTTATCTGATAGCCGTACTCAGCATAGATATTATGCTTCCAGCCCTTTGTATTGATTTTCTGTGTCTGCGTGATGTCATATACTTTTCCGTCATAGGTATGTTGGGATGCCAGGTCCATCACCGTCATTATATGCGAATAACCCGGATTGTAAGAGACATTCAGCGATGACTTTCCCTTCGTCATCAGGAAGTTTACATTGCCGCTGTAACTGCTGAAATACTGGTTGCTGTAGCTGGTCGACAGTTCACTCTGAATGGTATTGTCGTCTGCCTTAGCAGTCACAATATTGATGGCAGCCCCGCGCACATGATATTCGGGCGGTGTATTATACATCACTTCGGCTGTCTGTACCTGCGAAGCGGAAGTATTCTTCAGCATCTCAATCAGCTGTTCCTGTGTCAGTGTACTTGCTTTTCCGTTCAGGATAACCGTTACGTCCTTTGCTCCCACCAGCGAGAGTTTACCGTTCCTGTCCTGCACACCCGGCAACTTACAGATAGCCTCGTAAGCATTGTTTACAATATGCTTTTCTGAGATGGCCGAAATGTCATAATTCAGTTTTCCCTGTTCCACGGTTACAAACGGGCGTTCTCCCTCGATTACCACTTCCTCCAGATTGTAGTCCTTCGATTCCAAAGTAATGACACCGGCATCACGTGCCTGACCCTTCACCTGCCTGGTCTTATAAAGCAAATGCTGAATGATAAGCTGATAATTCTCCGGTTCCGGTTCAAGCGTAAATGTACCGTCGGCTGCAGATATGGTTGCACCTAAATAGGTTGAATCCGGTAGCTGCATGACGATGGTAGCACCTTCTACTGGATGCTGATTGGCATCTACTATCTTTCCGGTTGTCTGACTGAATACAGATGATGCAAAACCTACATATATGAAGAGACCTGCTATAATTTTTTTACATTTCATTTATAGGCATTTAAGACGTCTATCTTATCAGTTCCTCTAATCTTTGTTTCAACAGCATATTGTGAAGCTGGTTTGCCACAATCTCGCCATTGCTATTAATCAGAATACCATGCGGTATACCTGAGAAAGGAAAATTCTCTTTTACCTTTTCTCCTTCAGTTGTATCAATCAAAGAAGTAAACTTGATTTGATATTTCTTCATGGCCGCCTGAAAATCATCCATACTCTTGTCTATCGAAATCAAAAGTATATCCAATCCTTTCTCCTTATACTGGCTGTAAGTTTTTTCCAGTTCGGGAAATTCCGCAATACAGGGAGCACAGGCAGAAGACCATAAATCAATATACAGATACCCATTTTTAGGAATAAACGAAGAAAGCCTTCTTGTTATCCCATTGGCATCCGGAAATTCCATATCCCTTATCTTTTTACCAATCCTGGCATCTAACTCTTTCTGTTTTCTGTCCATATCCAGGCGAAGTTCATAATACCATTGCACTTTCTTGTCAGCTTTCACTTCTTCCGGCAAAGTGGGATAGGTTTCCAGGAAATGAGGGTCATACACAGAACCTATTTCATTGATAAATGTGGTCTTGCCTACAATATTGTGTATATTATCAAGCTGAAACTTCACTTTATACTCTGTGTAGACCTGAGCCAAAGAATCATACACCGAAGTATCCGGATTATCTTTTCCTTCTATGCTTCTGCGATATTCCATCTCTCCTAATTTTTCTATTCTGCGTGTTTCTGTAAGGTAAGTATTGTACAAGTCGTTCATAGGTGTTCCTGTTACATGATATACCGAATCAAATGCTATCTTTACCGTTCCCTTTTCGGCAAAGAACATTCCTTTTAATGGATTCAACGTGTCATTTACTGAAAGATAATATGCCACTTCAAAATTAGGTTCAATGCTGAAATTAAATTTTCCATGGAGCAAAGTATCACTAGCGACATTAATCACCGAATCATTCTGAAGATAATACAATTCTATTGGCGTCCCATCCATGCAGTTGCTACATACGCCTTCAATATTTACCATCTTGTGATTCACACAACTTGCCATGATGATGGTACCTATGACAACTCCATATAGATTGACAGACTTCATTATAAGATATTATTTTTAAGAATAGTCCTCAAAAGTAGATATTATACACCAAACTTCACCCCACTCTTCTCATAAATTATCCTTTCAGCAATCCATAATTGTTTAATTAAGAATAAAAAGACACTTATCGTTCAATTGCACTTCTCACTGCTTCATAAAACAGGCCTCCCACATCTATGCCTAGTTTAAACTTACGAAACTTATAGGATGGAACGACCATCGGTGCAGTCTTCCATCCTTGTCGCACATCATAATACCTTTGTACACCAACCTCCACTCCAAAACGGTTTGTAAAATCGTAACCAACGGTGGCTCCATAATACGTACGGTTGAGATTATACCTGTTATCCGGACTATAAGCACCAAACACCGTAAGATGAAAATCATCTGCCGGATGAAGTGTCATGCCTCCTGACACACCAAACGACTGACCGACACTATAGGGGAAAGTATATTTTGCCGCATTCACTCCTACATATATATCCAAGAAATCATTGATTTCCCTTTGGTATATAAACATCATCTGGTTCACCCGACCGATGCCTGGAATGGTAGTCTGCATTCCCCTGCCATAAAAATAGGGAGAAAACTGCCCGAATGCATTATAGTCACCCATAAACATGGGAGAAGGATTCACATAATAGGTTGGAATATAAAAAGGCCTTTCCTGCCTAAAATCAAAATCTACGGGTGAATCAGATTGTATTTCTTGATTTACTTCATGGTCTTTTATCTTCACTCTATCCGTGGATGGGTTAATCGACAAGAATTTCCCACCCACATCTTTTTTCAACCCTGCACCAAGCTTTATCGTATCTTTTTTGATACTTTCTTGTCCAAAAATCTGCATACAGGATAGTCCCAAAGCCATAAGAAAAACCACTACCGATTTCATAACTTAAAGATTAAAAAGCAATCACCTCAAAGTTAGTTTATTTTTCATTCTGACTAAAAATAATACGTTAATGAAGCTACAAAAGTCCGGAACTTGGTATCGGGATTATGCTGATAAGTTTTGGTCATGCCCCAGTCGTATCCGATGGCAATCTGTACATGGCGGGCTATCTCTACCCCGGCACGAAAGCCTACTCCCCAGTCAAAGCGCGGCATCACTCCCTCCTTAAACATATTATGTGAGGACACTGTGACAATATCCGGTTCTCCCGGAAGACTGGCAATTTGCTTCATTTGACCAAACAAACCGACATTGAAATAAGGTCCGGCATCCAAAAACAAACTGACATTTCTCCCGACTTTCAACTTATAGCCTAAATGGATAGGAAGATGAAGATAATAAGGCGTACTTTCATATTCGTAGGTTCTCTCATTCATTACATAATAAGGAACACTTTTCCAACCGTATGAGGAAATCATCAGTCCCATATCTGCATACAGCCCTTTTGCAGCCTCACGGAAGGCATATTCCCCTTTCAATCCGGCATGAAAACCAGATCTGGAAATACTTTCTTTCGTGGAATTATAGTTATACCCTCCTGAAAGTCCATATCTGAACTCTTGCGCTTGTACACCTACACACAATAATGATACCGTCATTACCAGCGTAAATAAAATTTTTTTCTTCATAAGTCTATATTTTAGTTTGTAAATAAAATTCTTCTCACTCTTTCGGATTGCTTATCCATTCACTTTCATACACATTACATCCTCCTAAAAGACCGATTCCGTTTTCCACATTGGTATAGTGGCTACGGATGGGAGCAAGCCCGTATCCTCCCAAGTCATTATTATTTATACGATTGAGCGACTTCAGGTAAGTGTACATTTCTTTCGACAATTTGTACAAATAGATTTTAAACTCGATAGTTTCTTTCCGTTCTTCATTTTCATACCCGGCATCATAATAGGTATCTACCTTCAACGTATAATTTTTCCCGTTTATCTTGCTGTCATCCCAGATATACAGATTACGGTAATATTCTTTCGATATATCGAAAATGTCATCAAATCCTGTCTTTTCCGAAAATAAAGGTTCGTTATCCAGGTTAAGGTCTACAGAAGTATATTTTATGGTATCCGAATCTGAGTTTTCAGGTTGTAAAAACGCTTTGCTGGTCTTTTTTATGACTCTCATTCCATAATAATCCTCTGCTCCGGCAGAGTCTGTAAAAGCAATACGGAACTGTATTTTCCTGCCGTATTCCCCATCCGTCAATACAACTTCCGACTTATCCAGTGGAAACGCCTGCGGTATCACCGTTTGCGACTTGGCAACTGGCAGATCAGGATAAGCCACTTCCATACTAATCAGGTCGTCTTCTTTTAGTTTTCCCACTACATAATACGACTGAGCCGGAAGCAAACCGGTAGAAACTTCCGTGTAGTGAATCTCTTTCTCTTCTCCGTTCAACCTAAATACAAGGAAAGGCTTGCTGTCTGTGTTTGTTCCCTGATTATGAATCACCCTGCTTCGTGCCACCTGTATCAGTGTCGTATCGCCTAATGTAGAAGGCATACAGAAAAGAACGATTTTGCGCTCGGCATCCACCTCATTCAGACTGAACTCATGCGTACAAGATGGTAGCACAGAAATTAATAAGGCTATAAATAAAAGTCGATATATCATACGGATTTAAAATTTAAGTGTATAACTGAAAGAGGGTATGATAGGAAACACTCCATGAGCTTTTCCCACAAACGTACCGTCCGGATTTTGCCGGACAGTAGCATAGAGCGGATTCATCCGGCAATACGCATTATACAAACTGATATTCCAGATACGTTCGAAACCTCTTTTCGTGGTTTTGCGGAAATTAATCCCCAAATCCAGTCTATGATAGGCCGGAAGGGAAACATTGTTGGGCATCTCATAAATCATCATCCCTTCATTTGCCTTCTCTACTCCCGGAATAACGGGAGCATCTACCTGCTGTGTCGGAATGGTCATGCGATTCCCACTATGATAATTCCATGAGACGTATACGTCAATTCTTTCATTAAACTTATGCCCGATATTGACAGAAAACCGGTGCCGGTTGTCAAACTTATCCGGATACCATGAAGAATGGAAGTCAGGGAAAAACCTCTTGCTCCACGAAAGTGTATAGGAAGCATCGACCGAAGTCTTTCCGTTACTGTAACGGATGTCAGTTTCCATCCCGTAAGCTTTTCCTTTCCCTGTACGTACCTCTTCCTCCCATCGGTCTGCCATCGGATTAAGCATGCCACTATTGCCATCATATTCTATCAGGTTGTCCATGGTTTTATAAAACCCTTCCACACTCCACCGGATGTTATACGGCAATCGGGTATATACCCCCGCTGCGTATTGACGTGCTTTCATGGGAGTGATGCGTGCTGTGGAAGGCACCCAATAGTCAGTCGGCAAATTCAAGTAGGTGGCCGAAAGCTGATGCATGAACTGACTCATTTCGGTGTACGAGACTTTCAGGCTGGCTTTATCACACAACCTGAAATTGATTGCCGCACGTGGTTCTATCGAATGATATTTCGTACCCGATATACCAAACAACGTGTAATGCAGCCCTCCATTCAGTTTCACACCTTTACATAACGTCATCTCGTCCTCTGCATAAAGCGTAAACTCATTGCTCTTGTACCGGCTATCCACTTTCTCGATCAACTCATCTTGCGATGTACTGTCATACTTCGAATAATAATTCTGGGGCACAAACAAATGGCGTATATAATTGGAGCCAAAACGGATGTGATTCCAGGAGTTTGGACGATAATCAAACTCCATCCGATAACCGAAGTCATTGATGGTGGAATGATTGTTCTGCTCTTTTACAATTCCACCCTTCGTTCCTTCGATATATCCCAAGCGTTCTTCACTCAAATAATCGAACCTAGAACGATTATGAGTATAAACTCCTGTAATATTGACGAACATGTTGTGCGAGAAAATGTATTTCCAATTGGCAGATGCGGTAAAATTACCCCATTGCAGATTGAACTTGTCTATATTGGTAGGTTCTGGGTCAAACAGATATTCTTTATGTCTGAACTTAAAAAGGTCATTCCCTGAATAAAGGCTGATATCCGCACGACTCTTTTCGGAGAATACATGAGTCACTTTCGCATTGATGTCATGAAAAGCATATCTCACATTTTGCTTGTTCCGGCGACTGGTATTCATAATGGCAATAGCCGGGGCGGTAAGCAAGTCCATCCACGTGCGGCGCATGGCGACATTGAACGACGTATGGTCCTTCACTATCGGTCCTTCAAACTGTATCCTGCCCTCTAAAAGTCCAAGCGTAAAACTGCCATGATATTCCTTCATGTCGCCGTCATTCGTACGCACATCAACCACCGAAGAGAGCCGTCCGCCATAACGGGCAGGAAAACCACTTTTATAAAAATCTATATTCTTGATAATGTCTGTATTGAATGCTGAAAACAACCCTCCGGCATGATTCACCTGATACAAGGAAGTACCATCCAGAAGAAACAAATTATCATCATTGTTTCCACCATGTACGTACAACCCGGAGATAAGCTCCGTCCCGCCGGCCACTCCCGACAAGCCTTGAAGTTTCTTTACCACATCGGGCGAGCTCATAAAGTTGTTTCCATTTACAAAGTCCTTCGCTGTAAGCGAGACTTTTCCAGTCTGAGTGGTATGAAGAGGCGAGTTCAAATCAGCCGTCACCACCACTTCATTTAACTGGTAATCAGATTTCAGAGTTATATTCTTTGATTTGTTTCCGCCTAACGTAACATTTTCCAGATGCTCTCCACTGCCAATGTGCGAAAACCGGATTTTATGCCTTCCCTCACTTAACGTAAGGCTATAAAACCCGTGCTCGTTAGTCAGCGTACCCACATTCGAAGTCATGTCCCATACGGTTGCATTTACCACAGTTTCTCCATTGTCCTGATAGACGTATCCGCTTAACGTATAAGTCAACAGCTTTTTAAGGATGACATGACTGCCATCTATTTCCCACTTGATATTCGTATGATGAAATAGGGTTTCAAGGGTACTTTCCAGACTGACCATACCAAGTTTCTTGCCAGTATACGGAATATCAAGCCTGATAGACGCATCATACACAAAGCTGACAGGGTACACCTGTTTCACCTGCCCCATCATGTCTTCCAGGGTAACCCGATGCTGCGCATATAGGGAAGAAGCATCCACCAAGAAAGCTAAAAACAATAAGGATATGATTCTTTTCATCGCTCTTTCTGTATTATTCTTATATCCAGTGTCTTTTCAATCAATGCGATGATTTCGCCTAAGTCGTCCGTCTTGAATTCACCGGTAATTGTCCTTTCATGTTCCGACGCATACAGTTGTGTGCCATAATAGAAAGAAAGCTCTTTCAGCACCTCATCAATAGGTGTATTCCTGTAAATGAATTTTCCTATAGCCCAAGCCGAAGGATTTGGAGAAACAGCATGCACCGCTACAGGCATTTCATCGCCATGTGTCAGCATGCCACACATGTCTTTTGTAAAGACAATTCCATTTTTTCCATACCTTCCTTTAAACACAACTTTACCGGACTTTACATACACGCGAGTAGCAGTATCCTTTCTATATTCATCCACTTCAAACTCGGTTCCAAGTACTTTCACCTGAGCGTATTCAGTGGTGGCAATAAAAGGAGACAGCGCATTTCTTCGGACACTAAAATAGATTTTTCCCGACATATTTACTTCACGGTTAGCTTGTCCATATTTATCGGCATCATATTCCAAAGTCGCCCCTTTGGAAAGTATAGCTAGCGTGCTGTCTGGCAGGAAATATCTTGTCACCATCGCATCTGCCGTAATTAATACGGTATGATGCTCCTTCCGGCTTAACAAGGTATAGCTCACCACACAGATAAGGATAGCCGCAGCGATTCCTGAAAAACAAGCCCAAAATCCGCTTACTTTATTTTGATGCGCTATCCCTGTTATTTTCTTCAAGGCCTTTCTTGTATCCAGTTTCCCATCTTCGTAATACCGAAGGACAAACTGGAGTTTTCTTTCTTCTTTATCTTTCATGACTGAATGTATTTTTAGCTAAGACTGAATGAACCATAAAAACTACTATGCCGAAACCAAAAAATTATCCGAAAAAGAACAGGTACACCTTTCTCACACCTTCCTTCAACGTTTTAAGTGCTTTGCTCACCTGGTTTTTTACTGTATTGACAGAGATATGCAGCCTTACGGCTATTTCTTCATATTTCATACCATCCCTCTTAGCCAGCAAGAACACCTCCTTGCATTTTTCTGGTAAGGCCTCTATAGCAGTCCAGATACGAGCCTCCTCATAAGACCATTCTTCACACTCTTCGTCCGACAGGATTTCCTCAAGGTCTGATGGCTGCACATTGCCATCAATAAGTGAATCCTTCTTCAAGATGTCTATACAGCGGTTTCTCACCATAGAGTACAGATAAGATTTAAGACCACTCACTTCAAATCCTTTCTCTTTCCGTTTCCACAATTCCATAAAACAGTCCTGCACCGTATCTTCCGCATCATCTATATCTTTCAGATAATGAAGTGCAAACAGACAGAGCGGACGGTAATATTGAAGGAAATTATCTCTGAATATTTTTGTATTGATGTCCATGTACAAGTGTGATTGATAGATTCGCATTTTTAAGAAAACTCAGAATATCAGATTTACCACTATGAGCGGACTTGTTTTTTATTATATTTAAACACAACAGATTTACTTTATACATTCTTTAAATATCACAGATTCTACTAGAGTTTATAGTGAATACTATATTTCGCACGATTTCTTCCCACCAATCAAAGCCTATCTATAAAGAAAAACTTATATTTGCATTATCTGAATCACACAATCATAGAACCATGAGCAAGATTTATCCGGTAGGCATACAAAGTTTTGAAGAGATACGTAAAAATCATTACTGCTATGTAGACAAAACTGAATTAATTTACCAGCTGGCAAACAGTGGTAAATATTATTTTCTGAGCCGTCCCAGACGATTCGGAAAAAGCCTGCTCATCTCCACGCTTGAAGCCTATTTCTCCGGTAAAAAAGAACTGTTTCAGGGTCTTGCCATGGAACAACTGGAAAAAGAATGGACAGCATATCCAGTGCTGCATCTTGACCTGAATGCACGACGATACGAGAATGAAGCCTCTCTTTATGCTATACTTAACCAACATCTGGAAAGTTGGGAAGCAATCTATGGAGACGAAAAAAAAGATCGGGCTCCAGAAGAACGTTTTGCCTACCTGATAGAAAAAATCAGCCGTACCACTAGCAAAAATGTAGTCGTATTAGTGGACGAATACGATAAACCGATGTTACAGGCCATCGGTAACGAAACTCTTCTTTGCAACTATCGCAACACCCTGAAGGCTTTCTACGGGGTATTGAAAACCTGCGACAAATATCTTCGGTTTGCTCTTCTGACAGGCGTAACCAAATTCAGTAAAGTAAGCGTATTCAGCGACCTGAATAACCTGGAAGACATTTCTCTACAGGCTATGTATAACAATTTGTGTGGAATCACAGAAAAGGAGTTATCAGAAGTATTTGCAGAGGACATCCAGTTATTGGCCGACAATAACACACAAACTTATGCTGAAACTTGTCACCAATTGAAAGAATGGTATGACGGATATCATTTTGCATACCGCTCGGAAGACATCTATAATCCTTTCAGTCTGCTCAATGCTATGAAAAGCCGTGAATTTGGAAGCTATTGGTTTGAGACCGGTACGCCGACTTTCCTCGTAGAATTAATAAAGCATAGTAAATATAATTTGCAGCGGCTTACCGAAGAAATAGCAACTGCCGATTCATTGGGCAGTATTGACACAATGGAAACTAATCCCGTACCCATCCTCTACCAAAGCGGATACCTTACGATTAAAGGGTATGACAAAGAATTTAAAGTATATAAACTGGGATTCCCCAACAAAGAAGTGGCAGAAGGGTTTACACGCTTCTTACTTCCCTGCTATGCATATATGCCTTCCGGCAATCCCTCTTTTGAATTAATGTGTTTTGTAAAAGAGGTACGGGACGGCAAAATAGATGCATTTATGAAACGCCTGCAAAGCTTCTTTACAGACACTCCTTATGAATTAATACGCGATCTGGAATTACATTATCAGAACGTATTGTTCATTATATTCAAACTGTTAGGCTTTTATACCCAGGCAGAATACCATACCTCAGAAGGACGCATTGATCTGATAGTAAAAACAGCGCAGTATATTTACGTCATGGAGTTCAAGCTGGACGGAAGTGCGGAAGAAGCCCTGAAACAAATCAATGACAAACAATATGCACTGCCTTTTGCCACGGATACGAGAAAAGTCTACAAACTGGGAGTAAACTTCAGCCATCGTACACGCAACATTGAAAAATGGGTGGTGGAAGAAGCCCATTCATAGCTTCTCCCCATCCTTAAACTCTTCCCACTTCCTGACCACCGTATCAATGGAAATATCCAGCAATTTCATCTGACTGAACAATTCCGGCAGATTTTCTGTCATAAACTTCAGGCTTCGGGTCTGTTTTATCTTCTCCAGGGCATCAACAGTCACAAAATACCCCAGCCCTCGCCGGGTGTAGATAATCCCCCACTGCAACAGCAGGTCGTAAGTCTTCACCACGGTATTGGTGTTGACTTCGAACATAACGGCCTGTTCCCGCACACTGGGTATGCGATCATCTGAATGATACTTTCCAGCCAGTATCTCGTCGCAGATTCGTTCTGCCATTTGCAGATAAATGGCTCGGTCTTGCTTGAAATCTACCATCTTACTATCTAAACTCCAACTTTCTAAAACCTTTATAGGTCATGATAACAGCTACTATGCTCCAAACCACAGAAACAATCGACCATGTGTATTTAATGATACTTTTAGGAGCACCTAATCCATACATACACAATACTGGCAACACATAAGACAAAACACATAAAACAACTATCAGCCAGAACCGGGTTTTGCTGTATTGTTTCCTCAACATAACCACCAAAGTCCACAGGGCTACATAAAAAGCAATCACCACCTGCAGCATAAGTTGCTTAAGTCCATAGCCTCCTCCCAAAAAGAGAAGAACCGGTCCGTTCGTTTCCTCTGTAAAAAGCAATGGAATAGCCAGTTGCATAAAGATATTCGATAATATCGCACATCCCAACAACATCACCGTACCTATCAAAAAAGTACTGAAAAACAAACTTACATATTTTTCTGCCAATGTGACCGGAAGCATGAACTTATTTATCAGACCTCTGTCATTCCGCATATCTTCCACCAGGCTCCAGAACGTAAAATAATAAGATAGGAGTATCAGCAATTGCTCTATGAGTGACAAGCATTCTTTCAAACTCTCTCCTGACACCAAGGCACAAAACACACAGATACTAAAAGAGCGTAAAAACAAAAGCTGGATAAAGGCTTTCTTTTTTCCATAGCCAAACATTTCCTTTAACTGAAACTGACTAAACTTCCACATTTCTTTCATTGCAAAACTTTTCATATCCTTCCTCCTCCCTTGATTAATGCATTAAACAGCAGTTCCAAAGATACTTCCGTATCCATGTTTTCCTGCTTATGAGTGATTACATGGTAACCTTCGGTACAAGCTTCTGCATATAGCACTCCTTCTTCATTACTTTGGATTCCGAACGAATACCGACTGGCGATTTCCTCCAAAGAAGCCGCATACACAGGAGCATCCTTTCTTAACACAATCACATCGGTCAACAGATTTTCAATGTCCTGCACAATGTGTGTAGACAAAACCACTATCTGATCTTCACGAACATGCTTCATCAGCAGCTTACGAAACATCTTTCGTGCCGGAATATCCATTCCATTGGCGGCCTCATCCAATAATAGAACTTTCGTTCCCAGCGACAAGGCAATACTGAATGCCACTTTGTGCTTCTCTCCCAACGACAATTTGTCCAAATGTTCAATATCCCACTGTATTTCAAAATTGGTCAGACAGTCATCCAGCACTTCTGCACGAAACTTAGGATAGAATTTGGAATAAATGGCAAGAAAGTGTTCCAGCCTCATATCCGGAAAAATAAAGTCAGCTGGCAGCATGAATACTTCCCTCAAAGTTTCTACCTCCCTTTTCCGGGAGTTGCGACCGTCTACATAAATCTCACCGTCGTGAGCGAAAAGCTTACCAGCAATCAGTTTCAAAAGCGTGGTCTTGCCTGAGCCGTTCATTCCCAACAGACCATAGAATCTCCCTTCCTTCAAACGGAGATTCAAATTGTCCAATACATTTTTATCGGACTGATACCCAAATGAAACACCGCTTAATTCTACCATAACCTTACAAAGTAAAAATTGTTACACTGTACCATCAAAGTGGTACAGCAAAAATAACTTTTTTTCTTGAACAAACAAATGATTTTACGGAAATTATAATGCAATATCCAACAAACCTCAGCACACTTTCTACGTTTCCATTCCGTGAACCCTACGTTTCCCGATGCAGAACCGTACGTTTCGCATAAGGAAAACATACGGTTCCGCGCTGAGAAACGTAAAAGACTTCTTTCCCTCCGAAAGTATTCGCTTTGATAATTCCAGCTATTTTTCGTAACTTCGCATGTTCATCTAACAAGAAAAGATACATGTCAGAAAATGATTTTATTACCATAAAGGGTGCCCGGGTGAATAACCTGAAAAACATCGACGTACGTATCCCACGCAACAAGCTGGTAGTCATTACCGGACTGTCGGGCTCGGGAAAGTCGTCGCTGGCATTCGATACGCTGTATGCCGAAGGGCAAAGACGCTATGTAGAAAGTCTGTCTTCTTACGCCCGCCAGTTTCTCGGACGTATGAGCAAACCGGAATGTGACTTTATCAAAGGAATTCCACCTGCCATCGCCATTGAACAGAAAGTGACAAGCCGCAACCCGCGTTCTACCGTGGGTACCTCGACGGAGATTTATGAGTACTTGCGCCTGCTTTTCGCACGAGTGGGTAAAACGTATTCTCCCGTAAGCGGACAACTGGTGAAGAAGGACAGTGTGGAAGACATCGTGAACTGCATGCTGTCTTACCCGAAGGGCACACGCTACACCGTGCTGACACCTATCCTTCCCCGTGACGGAAGAAGTGTGGCAGAACAGCTGGACATGGATATGAAGCAAGGCTTTACCCGACTGGAAGTGGACGGCGAGATGGTACGCATTGAGGATTATACCTACAATGAGAACGATAAGGTGTATCTGTTAGTGGACCGCATGAGCTGTGATGATAGCAAGGATGCCATCAGCCGACTGACGGATTCTGCCGAGACGGCTATGTACGAAGGTGACGGCACATGTATGCTCCGTTTCTATTTGTCGGATGACACCCGCCTGCATGTATTCAGCACGAAGTTTGAAGCCGACGGCATCAAGTTTGAAGAACCGAACGACCAGATGTTCTCATTCAACTCTCCGCTGGGAGCCTGCCCTACGTGCGAAGGCTTCGGAAAGATTATCGGTATCGATGAACACCTGGTGGTGCCCAACCGTGCGCTGAGCGTGTACGATGGTGCCGTGCTTTGCTGGAGAGGTGAGAAAATGGGAGAATGGCTGAATGAGTTCCTTCGGGAAGCTCCGGCTCATGATTTCCCCATCTTTGCTCCCTATTATGAGCTGACACAGGAACAGAAAGATTACCTCTGGCACGGCCCAAGAGAGAAGGTCTGCATCGACTCTTTCTTCAAGATGCTGGAGGAAAACCAATATAAGATACAGTATCGCGTGATGCTGGCCCGCTACCGGGGAAAAACGACTTGCCCTACCTGTCACGGAAGCCGACTGAAAAAGGAGGCCAGCTACATACGAGTGGGTGGAAAGAATATCTCGGAACTGGTAGAAATGCCGATTACCCAGTTGCAGGAGTTCTTCCGTACGCTCACACTGGATGCGCACGACACCCTCGTGGCACAACGCCTGCTGAGTGAAATCAAGAACCGTCTGACATTCTTGTCGGATGTGGGACTGGGTTACTTGACGCTGAACCGGTTGAGCAACTCGCTTTCGGGAGGTGAAAGTCAGCGAATCAACCTGGCTACCTCGTTAGGAAGCAGTCTGGTAGGGTCTTTGTATATTCTTGACGAACCAAGTATCGGTCTGCACAGTCGTGACACTACCCGCCTTATCAAGGTGCTGCGCCAGTTGCAGCAATTAGGAAACACAGTAGTGGTAGTGGAACACGACGAAGAAATCATCCGTGCAGCAGATTATATCATCGACATCGGCCCGAAAGCCGGACGACTGGGCGGACAAGTGGTGTATGAGGGCGACATGAAAGACTTACAGAAGGGAAGCGACAGCTATACCGTGAAATACCTGTTAGGAGAAGAGACCATCGACCTGCCAGCCAGCCATCGTCCGTGGAACAATTTCATCGAAATCAAGGGAGCACGCGAGAACAACCTGAAAGGCATCGACGTGCGCTTCCCGCTTAACGTGATGACGGTAGTAACAGGTGTCAGCGGTTCCGGAAAGAGTACGCTGGTACGCGACATTTTCTACAAGGCTCTGAAACGGGAATACAGTGAATCGAGTGAACGCCCGGGCGAATTCATCTCATTGGAAGGAGACATCCGTCAGGTAAACGATATCGAGTTTGTGGACCAGAACCCTATCGGAAAGTCTTCCCGAAGCAATCCGGTGACTTATGTCAAAGCCTATGATGAAATCCGGAAACTGTTTGCCGACCAGCCGCTAGCCAAGCAGATGGGATACAGCGCAGGTTATTTCTCGTTCAACACGGAAGGCGGACGTTGCGAAGAATGCAAGGGAGAAGGTACGGTAACGGTAGAAATGCAGTTCATGGCCGACCTGGTGTTGGAATGTGAGTCGTGCCACGGCAAGCGCTTCAAGAACGACACGCTGGAAGTGAAGTTTGAAGGAAAAAACATTTACGACATACTGGAAATGACGGTCAACCAGGCCATCGAGTTCTTTACGGAACACAACCAAAAGAAGATTGTCAAGAAGTTGCGCCCGCTACAGGATGTGGGACTGGGTTATATCAAGCTGGGACAGTCTTCGTCTACCCTCTCGGGAGGAGAAAACCAGCGCGTGAAACTGGCGTACTTCCTCAGCATCGAAAAGGCGCAGCCTACCATCTTCGTGTTCGACGAACCGACCACAGGCTTGCATTTCCATGACATCAAGAAACTGTTGGAAGCTTTCGATGCCCTCATCAGTCGGGGACATACGCTGGTCATCATCGAACACAACATGGATGTCATCAAATGCGCCGACCATGTGATTGACCTCGGTCCGGAAGGTGGCGACATGGGGGGAAATCTCGTGGTAGCCGGCACACCGGAGGAAGTGGCCAAGTGTGCGGCTTCCTATACGGGACAATACCTGGCAGAAAAACTCAATCAGTAATCTTAACGAACAGACACATGACTCAAACTCTTGAAACCCTATACAGCCAGTTCACCGGCCATGCTCCGGAAAGCGTGGAAGCATTGCCGGGAGCCGGTTCCAACAGAAGCTACTACCGCCTGAAGGGTACTCCTACTCTTATCGGGGTATGCGGTACTTCATGCGAAGAAAACGAGGCCTTCATTTACCTGTCACGCCATTTTCAGGCACAGCATCTTCCGGTACCGGCGGTGCATGCCGTTTCCAACGACGGGCTCTGTTACCTGCAGGATGATTTAGGAACAGATTCTCTGTTTCAGCTTATCGCACACGGAAGAGAAACCGGAGAGTTTGGCTCAACGGAAAAGGACTTGCTGAAAAAAGTCATCCGGTTACTGCCCCGTATACAGTTTGAAGGGGCACAAGGACTGGATTTCGGGAAATGCTATCCGGCGGTAGAGTTCAATCACAGAAGCATTCTGTGGGACTTGAACTACTTTAAATACTGTTTTCTGAAAGCTACAGGAGTAGAGTTCAGAGAGGATTTGTTAGAAGACGATTTCGAAACCCTTTGCCAGACACTGATAGAAAGCATGGAACCCCAACCGGTATTCATGTATCGTGACTTCCAGAGCCGTAACATCATGGTGAAGGACGGAGAGCCTTACCTGATTGATTTCCAAGGAGGACGGAAAGGACCGCTGTATTACGACGTGGCTTCTTTCCTCTGGCAAGCCAAGGCCAACTATCCGGACAGCCTGCGCCAGGAACTGATTGACGAGTACTTGGAAGCCCTACGCCCCTACAAACAGATAGAAAAGGAAGTGTTCCTGTCCCGTCTACGTCATGTCGTATTGTTCCGCACGCTACAAGTACTGGGAGCTTACGGCTTCCGCGGCTACTTCGAGAAAAAGACTCATTTCATCGAAAGCATTCCTTTCGCTATTGAGAATCTGCGCCAGTTATTGCAGGAGGGTTTTCCGGAATATCCTTATCTCTGCGAGGTATTACAGCGCATGACAGAACTGAAGCAATTTGCCGCTGTACGCAACCGCCGTAACCTGACGGTCACAGTGATGAGTTTCTCTTACCGGAAAGGGATTCCGGAAGATGAAAGCGGAAATGGTGGAGGATACGTGTTTGACTGCCGCGCCGTACACAACCCCGGACGCTACGAACAGTACAAATCGCTTACAGGACTGGACGCACCGGTCATCGAATTTTTAGAGAAGGACGGAGAGATTACAGAATTCCTTCGTCATACCGACGCTCTGGTGGATGCCCACGTGCAGCGTTTCCTGGAACGTGGATTTTCGCACCTGATGATTTGCTTCGGATGCACCGGAGGACAGCACCGCTCCGTGTACTCTGCTCAGCACACAGCAATGCACTTGCATGAAAAATTTAAAATTAATGTACACCTGATTCATCGGGAACAACAAATAGACCAATTACTGAAAGCCAAATGAAAGCCATGATATTTGCTGCCGGACTGGGTACCCGGCTCAAACCGCTGACTGACCACATGCCCAAGGCCTTAGTTCCGGTGGCCGGACGTCCCATGCTGGAACATGTGATTCTCAAACTGAAAGAAGCAGGATTTACCGAACTGGTCATCAACATTCACCATTTCGGAGAACAGATTATCGATTTTCTGAAAGCTAACCAGAATTTTGGACTGACCATTCATATCAGCGATGAACGTGACAGATTGCTCGATACAGGAGGCGGTATCAAAAAGGCGGCAACCTTCTTTACAGGAACGGAACCGTTTTTGGTACACAATGTGGACATCCTGTCGAATGCCGACCTGAAAGAGGTCTATGATTTTCATCGGAAAAGTCAGAATCTGGCTACACTGCTGGTCAGCCCGCGCAAGACCTCGCGCCACCTGTTGTTCGATACGGATAACCGTCTGCAAGGCTGGATTCATAAAGACACGTTGCAAACCAAGCCGGAAGGTTTTGTGTACGAACCGGGCCAATACCGCGAATATGCGTTCAGCGGCATCCATGTAATTTCACCGGAACTATTTCATTACATGGATGGAGAGGCATGGAAGGGCAAATTTCCCATCATGGATTTTTATCTGCACACCTGCCAGCAACTCCAGCTCGGAGGATGCATCAAAGAAGACTTGCAACTGATAGACATCGGCAAACCGGACACGCTGGCCCGGGCCGAAGAATTCCTAAAGGATTAATACCAAGTAACCGCACTACCCGTATTGCTTCGCTGATCCCACTTCAGGGCATCGGTCAGCATACTGGAGTTGGCACGGATAGAGAAGTTATAAGAAGTAAACGGACCGAACACCAATCCGCAACTCATATTAAAGCAGTGCAAGTCACGGGTAATGTTCAAGGTTGTCATAGACATCTCCTTGGAGGTAAAGTCGTATCCGGTAGAATAAGTCATGTTCCAACGGCTACCAATCTTGAAGTTACCCGACACGTTCAATGAATGCGTCAATGAATACGGATAACGCATGGTCTTGATGTTAATGTCCTTCGAACGGTCCTCACGAATACTATAGCTATAGCTCAAGCTGACACTCCAAGGCAATTTGAAAGCCAGGTAACCGTCTGAATCGACAGAAGCTTTCTCCGTCTTTCGCATGTTGGAGTTGTTATTCTGTTCTTCCGTTTCTTCCTCTGTCTCCTCGTCTTCATTTTCTTCCTTACCTTTATTGTCCTTGTTCTTTTCATCCTCTTCTTTCTTACCGAAGAGTTTCTTGAAAGTATCGTTGTTCAAGGTATAAGAGAATGAACCACTGTATCCCTGGAAACGTCCGAAACGTCCATAAGACCATTCTGTGCGGTCGCCCACCACTACATTACCATTTTCATCGAACTGGTATGCATACGTAGCGAATGAGGCATTCATATTAAATGTATAGCTCTTGGTCAGCTTCAAACGAAGGTTCATGCTCAAGTCACTCCACTTTTTATTGGCTACGTCGTAAGAAAGAGAAGCCCCTAACTGGTCAATCAAGCTGATTTTCTTGTAGCCGGTAGTATCCTTGTCCGACTTCATCTTCATCTCGATATTGTTATCAATTGAGAAGCTGATGTTCTGTGACATATTCTTTCCCGGATAGCCGTATACAGCTCCTTCATAAGGAGAATACTCTACGGTACGCACCTCACCGTCTTCATCCGTATAAGTATAAGTGTCGTAATAGCCGTAACGTGATTTTCCAAAGTCCGGTGTATAGGTATAGCTGACGGTCGGTGTAAAGACGTGACGAATCTGAAGCTCCTTGCTCTTCATGAACAAAGGCTTGTACATACCATACAACTTGGTATTCATCTGTAAAGACAGGTTGTAATCATACAAACGGTTGAACCCGTTGATGGTATCTCGCTTCACATGATCACGCGAGGTAGGACTCGCATCATAGCTCTGCTTTACTTTCCGCAAATACCAGCGTTCTGTGTAATTGAACGAAGGAACGATGTTGATATACTTGAACAAGTTGAAAGTTGCCGAAACCGGAATCTTGTGCTGCATACCGTTCTCCCACTGTGTCAAAGGTGTCTTAAACAACAGATTATCCTTTGTACTGATGGAGTTGGTAATACTTCCGGTGTACTGCAATGAAATCTTTTCGTACCAGCGCTCATCTCCTGCCGATTTTTTACGCTTGAACGGATAAATACGATTCAATGAGATATTTACGTCCGGAAGCGTCATGCTCAAAGAAGAGTCACGCGTGTTCTGTGTGATATTGAATGCTCCAGAGATGTTCAATCCGATTTCCGGAAAGTTACGTGAGTAGCTCACACTGGAAGCCTTGGTATTCTGAGAATACTGCTGCGGGTTATACAAACTGCTCAAACTGGAACGGTCGTAACTACTGGTAGCAAAGTTCACACTGGCCGAGAACGAACTGTTCGGATTGGCCTTGGCATCCTGCCGGTGACTCCACTGGATACGGAAGTCTTTCGACACAGAATAGTCGGGCATGTTTTTCTCACCCGTTTTTGTCACCAGATAGCTGGCATTGAACGAGCCACTGAATTTATAACGCTTGTTATAGTTAGATGCAGCCGATAATCCCCAAGAACCCTTCGTAAAGACTTCTCCCAATACTTTCAAGTCCATCTGGTCGCTGATGGCAAAATAATAACCACCGTCGCGCAGATAAAAACCACGGTTCATTTCATCACCATACGTCGGCATGATAAAACCGGAAGAATAGCTACTATTGAACGGGAAGAAACCAAAAGGTACGGCAATAGGAAGAGGCACATCCTCTACCACGAGCTGTGCAGGTCCGAATACTACGTTTTTCTTCGGACGTACCTTTGCCATGGAAAGTTTCAAATAAAAATGAGGATGTTCGTGATTGTCGCAAGTAGTATATTTACCATGACGCATGTAAATTTCATCGTTTGCCCCTTTCTTTCCTTCCTCACTGGTGACATATCCTTCACCTTGCTGTGTGACAATGCTATTGATGAAACCCTTCTTGGTCTTGAAGTTATAGCGCATGATTTTAGATTCATACGGTGTTTCTCCATCCTTGAAAATCGGTGAACCCGTTTCCACTCCTGCCGTATCGGTCACTCCCGTGGCATAGACGGTACTGCTGTCCATATTCATCGTAATCACCGCAGAGGTCAGCTCAATGTTCTGGTAATTCACTTTACCTTCTCCATAAAGATGTGCATAGCCCTCTTTCGTAAAGACAATCGAATCGCTTGCCTCATAAATGACCGGCGCATCCAGCGGTTCTTTTTTCTTTGTGGTATCTGCGGCCAGCGAGTCCATTCCCAGCGAATCCAGCGCCAGCGAGTCCCGATGAAGGGAATCGGTCTTCTCTCCTCCCCGCATACGTTTTCCTCTCACACGCTGTGCTTCGGCATAGAATGAGCAGAAAAAGCCAAAAACAAACAGAGATAGCAGTAAATATGTAGTTCTTCTAAATGATGTCATCACCGTCTTTTTACGCAATATGCGGTGCAAAAGTAAGCATTATCCGACAAATAAACGTCAACGCTTTCCTTTTTAATGTATTTTTAGTTCTACAAAAAGAGTTTACACCAGGCATCAAAACGTGCCAACCCCTCTTCCCCATGCTTTTCAATACTCTTTCGGGCCTTCTCCACGCTCTTTTCCTTATCCAATTTGGTCTTTGAATAAAACTTATCGGCAAAACAGATAATCTGCTCTTCCAGGCTGATTGGAATCATTTCACGGTGAGGCACCGGAAGGTCACGTTCCATAATCGCCTTGAGGGAAAGTCCGGCACCTGTATGACGCTCACACACCAGCGCATGACGCGGATAACCCTCACGAGCCACCAACTCCGAACCTAAATACCCATGACAGATATAGGGATATTTACCAAAGCAGAAAATGCCATCTGCGTCCGTCATAAAAATACCAATATCATGAAGCATCGCCGCTTCTTCTATAAAAGTCAAGTCCAGATTCAGTTCCGGATGCTTGCGTGCCATATCCAAGGCCTTGTCTGCTACCGAACGGCTGTGCACCAGCAAAATATGTTTTAACTCATTATCTTCCGGATAATATTTGTCAATCAATGCAAGTGGATTCATAAATAAATGTGGCTATATTTGTAAAAAGTATCACAAATCTACAAAAATTCCATGAGTTACACGAAAAGAATCTTTTTGAAATACATTTTGGGTGCATGTATAAGCTGTTTTATGGCCCTGCAAGGACATGCCACCGTGCGCAACGGAGCTGACCAGCTAGAAAAACTGCTTCCCTTACTTGAAGGAAAACGGGTTTCTCTGGTAGTAAACCATACTTCTCTTTGTGGGAAAACCCACTTACTGGATACCTTGGTCAGTCTAGTAAAAATCGTACGGGTATTTGCTCCTGAACATGGATTTCGAGGGGATGCAGATGCCGGAGAATACATTCAAAACGGAAAAGATACCCGCACGAGGGTGCCCATCCTTTCACTTTATGGAAAAAACAAGAAACCGCTACCGTCACAGCTGACTGGCACAGATGTGGTAGTGTTCGACATACAAGACGTAGGTGCCCGCTTCTATACTTACATCAGTACGCTTTATTACGTGATGCAGGCTTGTGCCGAGAACCAGAAAGAACTGATTGTGCTGGACCGCCCCAATCCTTGTGACTACGTGGACGGTCCGGTACGAGAAAAGGCATACAAAAGCTTTGTAGGTATGCTTCCCATCCCCCTGCTTCATGGATGTACCTTAGGCGAAATAGCCGGAATGATTAATGGAGAAGGCTGGTTAGGTAAAGGCCTGCAATGTCGTTTGCAAGTAATTCGAGTGGAAGGATGGAAACACGGACAGCCTTACTCGCTTCCGGTAAAACCTTCTCCCAATTTACCAAACGATCTTTCCATTGCGCTCTACCCCTCACTCTGTCCTTTTGAAGGAACTTCCGTAAGCATCGGCAGAGGAACTACTTATCCTTTCCAAGTCATCGGTTCTCCGGCACTAAAGGATTTTTTCCAGTTTCAGTTTACTCCACGCTCTTTAAAAGGGTTCGACAAGCATCCGCTTCATCAGAATCAGGCCTGCTTCGGCCTTGACTTGCGTACAAAAAAAGAGCTACCTCAAGGCTTTTCCCTAAAATACCTCCTGCAGTTTTATCAGCTCTATCAGAAGCAATATCCGGATGCCGAAAAGCGTTTCTTCAGCCGTTCCCAATGGTTTGACCTGCTGATGGGTACCTCACAGGTACGCAAGGATATACTTCAGGGAAAAACGGAATCCGAAATACGCCAGGCATGGGAAAAGGACTTACAAGCTTACCGTTCCTTACGCGAAAAATATTTATTGTATGAATAAAAAACAAGCGGACAGCAGGTTGCTTCTTTCAAGTCTCCTGCTGTCCGCTTCTTACTATCTTAATCTGCGCGATTATTTCTTTTTCATCTTCTGCATCATACCAGCCATCTTGCTGCCAGTTACCATCTTCATCATCTTACGAGTCTGGTCAAACTGCTTCAACAAACGGTTTACTTCCTGAATGCTTGTTCCACTACCTTTTGCGATACGTGTACGGCGTGTTCCATTCAGAATTTCCGGATGAGTACGTTCTTCCGGAGTCATAGAATAAATAATGGCTTCAATGCTCTTGAATGCATTGTCGTCAATATCAATATCTTTAATAGCCTTTCCTACACCCGGAATCATGGAAGCCAGTTCCTTCAGGTTACCCATCTTCTTAATCTGGTGAATCTGAGTCAGGAAGTCATTGAAATCGAACTGGTTCTTCTGAATCTTCTTCTGCAAGCGTTTCGCTTCTTCTTCATCGTACTGCTCCTGTGCACGTTCTACCAATGACACGATGTCACCCATACCCAGGATACGGTCGGCCATACGAGCCGGGTGGAACTGATCTACGGCATCCAGTTTCTCACCGGTACCCACGAACATAATCGGCTTGTTTACCACTGTACGGATAGACAGGGCCGCACCACCACGTGTATCACCATCTAACTTGGTCAATACTACACCAGTGAAATCCAGACGTTCATTAAACTCACGCGCTGTATTTACCGCATCCTGTCCGGTCATGGCATCAACTACAAACAATGTAGCATCCGGATTGATAGCTTTCTTGATGGCTTCAATCTCGTTCATCATCTGTTCGTCTATTGCCAAACGACCAGCCGTATCGACAATTACCAGATCATACCCTTTTGCTTTCGCTTCTTGAATGGCATTCAAGGCAATCTGTACAGGGTCTTTGCTGTCCAATTCGCTATATACAGGAACTTCTACCTGCTGGCCGAGCACTTTCAACTGCTCAATTGCAGCCGGACGATATACGTCACACGCTACCAGCAAAGGTTTACGGTTCTTCTTTGACTTCATCATGCGGGCCAGTTTGCCAGAGAAGGTAGTCTTACCAGAACCCTGCAAACCTGACATCAAGATAACAGCCGGACGACCTTTCAATTCGATTTCGGCAGTATCTCCTCCCATCAAGGTAGTCAGCTCATCGTGTACAATCTTCACCATCAACTGACTGGGCTTGACAGCCGTCAATACATTCTGTCCCAGCGCTTTTTCCTTTACCGTATCTGTAAAGTTCTTTGCTACTTTATAATTCACGTCCGCATCCAGCAATGCACGACGTACATCCTTCAAGGTTTCGGCCACATTGATTTCGGTGATTTTACCTTCACCTTTCAATATCTTAAACGACCGTTCTAGTCTTTCACTTAAATTATCGAACATATATGTTGCTTTTTTATTTATTATCAAAAATTTCCAGCGTGCAAAATTACAAAAAAATCAGTATGCTCAAATCTTTTTGTTCTGCCATTTTGCTTTTTTCAGATAAATGAGACTGGAACCTAACATCAATACGTAATAAATCACTTCCGTGGTGAAGCATACGTCTACCGGTGCCTGGATAACCATGCCCACCACAATGATATAAAGTGCATAGAAAACTTGTACAAACACTTCCAATACCAACGCCGCCTGCGTATTGCCCGTTCCTGATATGCCATTGAAGTACACATTGGCCAGCGAAGCAATCAGCATAGCCCCGCATACCACGTACAAAGCTGATACAGACTCCACCAGCAAGGCTTCTTCATTTGTATAGACCGACAAGATACTTCCGGGAAACGCTACGCACAAGCCTACGCACACTACCATAATCAAAAACGACATCCGGGATATCTTATGCAGTAACGTAACTACCCCTGATGAACCGCCAGCACCAATCAGATTACTCACCAACGTATTGGCAGTAGTGGAAAGTGCCTGCACAGGAATCAGCAACACTACATACACACTTCGCACGATATTGGCCACCGCCAGTTGCCGCTGTCCGAGTCGTTCAAGAGCCATAAAAAAGACAAACCAAATGGCCATAGCCAGAAAATACTGTACCATCGTGAAACAAGATATGCGAAGGATGCGTAGCACCATACTTAAATCAAACTGTCCAAAACGATTCAGTCCGTATTTTTTCAGGTCCACCTTATAATAAGTATAAAGCAAAAAGAAGAGCAGTGAAGAAGCTTCGGCGATGACAGAAGCCAAGGCAGCACCACGTACCCCCATTTCCGGAAGGCCTAATTCTCCGAATACCAAGGCGTAATCAAGCACCACATTCACCAAAGCCATTACGACTGCATTCATCGTCAACACTTTGGTACGCGTAATACCGATATAAAGCCCACGAAACATCACATTCACAAAAGCAAAAAGAAATCCCCAGATACGCCAGGTGAAAAATTCATAAGTCGCCCCGTAAATAGAATCCGAAGTAATCAGCAACCGAATCAACGGAGCAGCAGAAAAATACATCAGTATCAACAAACAAACTGCCATACCGAAACTGAAAGCCGTTCCCTGCCACATAATAGGACCTACCGCGCGATAGTTTCCTTCTCCATTACGACGAGCTATCAGAATCTGCGAACCGACACTAAAACCGAAAGCTATGGTATAGACACAAATGTAGAGCAATCCGCCCATAGCAGCTGCTCCCAATGCGACTTCACCCACACGCCCTAAAAAGGCTGTATCGGTCACATTTATCACATTCTGCGCCAACAGGCCCAGAAAAATAGGATAAGTAACACGCCAGATTTCCTTATTGGTGTACATACATCAAAAGAATAAAAATGATTGGAAATTGCATACTTTTGCAAAGATACATTTTTAAAACCAGAACTACATAAAAAGCACTTAAATACCTAACTCGCATCACTTAGTTTCAAATAAAACAATTTCAAATAAAATAATTTTTACTCATTTCGTTGGTTTGTGTGCAATTTAGCACTATTTTTGCAGCCGATTTTTAACAAACAACCTAAAAACGAATGAAAAAATTTCTTTTCATCAGTGCAGCGACACTGTGTATCTCTTTCCCGACTTTCGCGGGAGATTATCTGACCAACACCAATCAAAACGCCGCTTTCCTTCGAATGATAGCCCGAGGAGCTTCTATTGATATAGACGGTGTGTATAGTAACCCTGCAGGACTTTCTTTCCTTTCGCACGAAGGATTCTACCTGTCACTGACCGGACAAAGTGCCTACCAGACCCGTGAAATTGACGCTACTTTCCCGCTCTTTCAGCAAGCTGACGGAACCAACGGCAGCCGATTGTACAAAGGAACTGCCTCTGCTCCCTTCATTCCGAGCTTTCAAGGATTATATAAAAAGGATAATTGGGTAATCTCTGCCAGCTTTGCCATTACCGGCGGTGGAGGAAAAGCCTCATTCAGTAACGGTCTTCCAATGTTCGATGCATTAGCTATGGGAATGATTCACCAGCAAACTGGCGGCCAAGTAACTCCCCAGATGTACGACATTAATACTTCTATGGATGGAAAGCAATACATTTACGGAGTACAATTAGGATTGAGCTACAAAATCAACGACTGGCTGAGTGTATTTGCCGGCGGCCGAATGAACTACGTAAAAAGTGGTTATGAAGGTTACCTGAAAGCCTACATGAAAGAGAATTTAGGCGAAGCCCAATTGGCCAACCTTGAACTGGACTGCGACCAGAGCGGATGGGGACTGACTCCCATCATTGGTGTGGATGCTAAATTAGGGCGTTGGAACCTGGCTGCAAAATATGAATTCAAGACAAACCTGAATATTGAAAACCAGACTCACACACTGGAAGTTCCTACAGGTACCCCAGAAGCGGTCATAAAACCTTACGCAGATGGAGAACAAACTCCCAGCGATATTCCTGCCTACCTGAGTGTAGCTGCCGGATATGAAATTTTGCCTAACCTCCGTGCTTCTGTGGAGTATCACTTTTATGATGATAAACATGCAGGCATGCTGAACGACCGACAGAAAACCCTGAAGCACGGTACTCACGAATACCTTGCCGGTATGGAATGGGACATTACCAAACGACTGACTGTCAGTGGTGGTTTCCAAAAGACAAACTATGGTCTGAGCAATGATTTCCAAACCGACACCAGTTTCTCATGCGACTCTTACTCATTAGGATTTGGTGCCAGAGTCAACCTTACACAAGCATGGAGCATTGATGTGGCCTATTTCTGGACACATTACAACAAATACACCAAAGAAACAGACAACTACAACGGTACAGGTCTGAAAGGAACTGACATTTACAACCGTACGAACAAAGTATTCGGATTAAGTCTGAACTATAAATTCTAATTTAACCCCTCTTCTGGCTTCTCACCTGCCCAACACATGAGAAGCCGGAAGTTAACCTTAAAAATCCTTACTTTCTCCTTCTTGTTAGAAAGGAAACAGATAGTTTTTGTTACTTTTGTCAAGTAAAACCTTGTACTAATTCTCAAAAATTAAACTATGAACAAAAAACTATCATGGCTATTGCTCTCCACTCTATTGGGAGGAGCCGTACTGACTGGATGTTCGGAGGAAAATCCAAGACCGACAAACGGAGAAGGTGATCAGAATCCCACATCGAAGAACCCCACAGAACTCTATTATGCCAACATGTTCGGTAAGGAGGCTATGAGTACCTACTATTACTGGAATAAGGAAATCAGTAGTAACCTGGACAACTGGAACATCGAGACTAACAATGACCCAATCGGCACCGTTGACCGAATAAGGTACCACCAAGGAGATAAATACATTGACAAATGGTCCATGCTCACCGACGACATGGCTTCCTTTAACAGCAGTGTGGAAGGGGTTTCTACTACATTTGGCTGGAATCTGACTTTCTATCCGGTAAACAAAGAAAAGAATCAATATGTAGCAGTCGTAAACTTTGTCCATGAAGGGACTCCTGCTGCAAAAGCGGAATTTAAACGAGGAGATATTATCCTTTCTATAAATGATGAAAAAATCACCCCCGACAACTATGAGGATTTATACTACAAACCTACCTTAAAAGTTTCCCTCGGAGAACTGCAAGAAGATATCATTGTCAGCCGGAACAAATCAATAGAGCTGACAGCTGTCAACATGTACGAAAATCCTATCATTTGCGACTCCGTATATGAATTCAACGGAAAGAAAGTGGGCTATCTGGCCTATACCGGCTTTGACCTGAAATCCATCAATCCACTGATTGAAATCGGGAAAAAGTTTAAAGCTGAAGGTATTGAAGAACTGGTTTTAGACCTCCGGTACAACGGAGGAGGTTATGTTATCACTGAAAACGTGTTAGCCTCCATGTTTGCTCCACAAGAAGCTGTCAGCAGCAAGAAAGTATTCGAAAAAGAAATCTACAACAGCTATTTGAGCGAAAGCTACCAGAAACAAGGAGAAAGTCTGGAAACCCGCTTCACCACAGAATTCAATTACCCGGAAGTGGAAGTCAATGCAAGCACAAAAGATGCTAACATCGAATTGAAAAAAATCTACGGATTAATCGGTTCCGGATCAGCATCCGCATCCGAAGCACTGCTTGGCGGATTAATGCCTTATACAAACGTTCGACTCATCGGCACACAGACACACGGCAAGTACTGCACCGGGTGGATGCTCAGCGCAGAAGAGATGTACGAGAAATGCCCACAAGAACTGAAGAACTGGGGAATCTATGTAATGGTCAGCATTTACCAGAATGCCGATGGAAAAACTCCCTGTATGCCTGATGGACTCATCCCGGATATCCAAATTGAGGATGACCCGATACAGGCTTATCAAATAGGAGACGTCAACGAGCCTCTCTTGAAACAGGCACTTATGGAAGCCGGACGTTCATACGAAACCAACGGTGTAGGCAGCCGTAGTGCAGCTTCCCCACACTTCAAGGCACTCCCGCCTGTAAAAACACCACTCTTTGGAAAACGTATCCAGCTGATTCCGCCATTCATTTCTTCACACTCCAAATAATGGTTCAATAAAAAAGTTCGCCAGACTCCGTAAAAGAATCTGGCGAACTTTTTTATTCAATCATCTATGATTCAAACACATTCTTATTCTTCCCATACCAGATAAGCAGACACCAGCCAATGGTTCAACTCATCCTTATTTACAGGCTGGGCTTCAGGTATGCTGACAGTGAATGTATGCTTTCCTGCTTGCAAGCCTGGAAGTTCAACTACCTCTGGCAAAACATCCGATCCGGGACACCAGTTAGAACGCGATAAATCAGAAGATGCCAATGGTTCCTCTACCTCCTTGGTCTTATAACCATCTTCACTAATATAGGCCGCCAGGCGTTTGATAAGCCAAACACCAGTCGCCGGATTGAAACGACGGAAAGAAGCACAGTCATCTCTCCAAGGAACAAAACTATAAATCTCTTTACCATCCACGGAAAGAATATTGCGCTTCTGCACAAATTCATCACCACCGGAATGGCCTCCATGACCGGTTACAATGTATTTCAAACGCACATTTTTCGCATTCTTCGGAAGCACAAAATCAGTAGAAACAGATTTACGAGCAAAAATGTCCGGATAAGACTGACCGATATAATATACCGTGTTCATCAGCGGTTCCACATGACGGCGGACAAGCTTTTCACATGTTACCGGAGTTTCCTTGATTTTCAGCTCCATACTGGCCACATACCCTTCTTTTGTCCACGTGTCAATAAAGATACCAACATACACTTCACCTTTAAGGGCCGAATATAAATCCGTAATGTCCTGCTCCCATTGCACACATTTCTCCCACTTAGGAATATAAACCGGACGACGCTTGCTGGACAAAGAATCATCTTCTGCGCTGAAATGCCCTACCCCGAAAGGCGTCATGAAACGCATCAGCTCTATTGTAGGCAAATAGTCCTTTCCCGGTACAATTCCAATCATATTTTCCAGTTTCAAGCTGTCAATTGCCGGAAACTGTTTCTTTCCCTGTGCAATACTCAGCAGATTCACAGCCGAATTCTTGGGAAGCACAAAACAAGAACCGGATTTATCCCAGCGGTCACCATTAGAGGCTACGGTCACCTTCAAGCTGACCGTCACATCCCGCTGGTAATCGGGAATCTGAATCTTCTTTAAAATAATACGACCGTTCACCAGATGAATGACTCCATCCGCACCCGCTGCAGAATACCCTGCATACGTATCTGGTACAAAATGAATATTCTCCTTGTCAAATACCGTCAAATTCAAATCTCCTTTTGCAGGAAGTTCCTTATGTCCTGCCGCACATACGTTCAACGCCACGAATAAGGAAACAAACATACTAACTATCTTCATATACTCATTTTATTATTTTGCAACCTCAAAACCTCTTTTATCCAAATAAGCCTTAAACTTACGCAAATACTCTTCGTCCGGCCCGTCAAAAAAGGAAACCCCTGAAGCTCCATTGTTGAAAGCCTCATCCAATGCCTGCTCAAAGGTATTTTTAATATCAGGGAACATCAATCCGGCATAAATTTTAGCCCGCCCATTAATCGTCTGTACACTTTCCTTCACCGAACGTCCAATCCACTCCGGTCCTTCATAATAAAAACCATTGTAAATCATCGGGAAGTATGCATCGAGCGACCACTGTCCCCAATCCTGACGTACCATCTTGCGAGCCATAGAAGGTCCCGGGAATACCGCAGCAGAGATACGTTTGCCATCTGCCTTGATGGTCTGCGTAATCTTATTGACCACACGTGTAATGGCATCCAGACGGAAATTTATCCATGACTGGTCTTCCATCGGATACTTCAATTCCAGCGGGTCTTTACCGGTCTGCTCCTTAAACATCTTCCGGCATACCTCACAATAACAATAATCATATTCCGGCAATTCAGAAGTCTGCTCAATTCCGTAATTCTTCCACAAGCTCACCGGTAACACTACATCCGGGAAACGTACATAATCCAGATGCACTCCATCCACATAAGGCAGATTCGCTTCTTTCAGGTAATCAGCAGCCAGATATTCAGCCACACCTTCATGGTTCGGACACAAGAAGCGGTAATAATCTACATAAGCAGGTTTGTCATAGCATGACTCCCCTTTACGGTTCACGGCAAACCAGTCGGGATGTGTCTCACGCACTTCTCTGCGGTTCATGGTCCACTTCCAATAATGTGCCTCCAGACCCGCTTCCTTACACATCCGGTAAGTAGCCTCATCATAGCCTTCAAACATTACTCCACTGATGTCGCATTCTTTCATCAGAGCAAAGTATTTCTTATAGTACGCATCTCCCTTTTCCTTATTAATGCGCATCCATACCCAGTTCTTTACCTGACGGGGAGTAATGGCTTCACGAGTAAACCTACCGTTATGGTCTACCACATAACGTACTTTTTCTTCAGGCACGCTCACCGACATACAGAATGTACGCTGTGTAGCCTCTACCAAGATTTCAGCACCAGCAGGCAAATCCTTCAATTCTGCCTCGGTCAGGAAGAAATTTTCTTTGGAACGAATGTAGTTTTTCTCCTTGGCATAATTATCCAATTGTGCATAGAACATGGCCCAAAGCAACTTATAGGCAGCCATATTGTAAGGATACTTGAAGGAATCAGTACCCGTTCCTATCACCTTATCGGAAAGATACAAGAATCCCCATCTGTCGGGCATGTGCATATCGATGCGTCCAGTAGGCATCCATACCCAGTTTTCTTCACGCTGTCCAGGCTTCAACCACTGCACACGTGAGAAGTTGATACGCCAGCAGTTTCCAGCCTGATCCGGGTTGGAGAAATTCACTGTCAACGCTTTATGAGGAATAGCCATTTCCACGCTCCACTGTTTGTCCTTATCTTTCGACTTGTTCAAGGTTCCTTCACGATGAATAGCCAGCTGAAGTCCCGGACAATCCCACTGAATCATAAAATTACCTCCCGAACGGTAAGGTTTGTCCAGCATCAAGTCAAAAATAACTCCCTTCGCATTGGTTTCTATTTCAAAGTAATTCTGCCCGTCCCCATCCGGATCCAGAAAAACCTCAAAGTCATTGTCATAATAGATAATTGTATCCCGCTGACTGAGTTTTGCCTTGATATCATCCTCCAGCAACACGGCTCCTACATAGAGATAATTATCATCCCACAACATTTTGGCAGAAGTATCATAACAAGGTTTGGCAAATCCTTCCCCACTTATATCTACAAAAGAAGAAGTGGACTGCGCCTTTTGCCAGTCTGCCTCATTCAGTTTTCCATCTACTTTAATTTTTCCATCCACACGATAGCACACATAGCCTTCGGGAAGCGTCAGCATACGTTCATACTTTTCATATAACCCCTGCCCCCAGAGCTGTCCTGCCATTGCAAATGCAAACAAACTACCTATCAATTGTTTTCTCATAATCGATTTTTTTCATTAATTACTTTCAATAACCTGTCCCGCTCCCCGATACAATTTGACCGGTCCGTCCAGCAATACGGCAATTACCGTAATTTGTGAATCAAGCACATGATTGGGCACATCAATATAAAGATTACCAGGCACTTCACTCCAATAGTTCTTATTATACACCTTATAAGACAACATAGAACCATTGCCTACCACCCATACCCGGTTGACTTTATTCATCAGCCCTTTCACTTCAATGGGGCCATTAGGCTTATAAGGTAAATAAAGATACAAAATATCTCCCCCTTTATTCAGTGTTGTATATCCCTGGAAGTGTTCTGTCGGGATACCGGCACGCGTATCATAAATCGCCTCCTTATGCTTTTTCGTCCAACGTCCGAACTCTTTCAAGATAGCTACCTGCTCTTCCGGAATCGTACCGTCCTCTTTCGGACCGATGTCCAGCAACAGATTTCCTCCCATACTCAGGCAATCCACAAAAGTCCGCAATAAGATATAAGGAGACTTATAGTTGGTATCCGTATGCTGATAGCCCCACGAATCATTCATCGTCATACACAACTCCCAATATTTATCTTCCGGACGTACAATAGGAACTCCCTGCTCCGGCGTAGCATAATCTCCATATCCCTGGATACGCGAGTTGATAATTACATTCTTATTGTCCGAGCGCAACAAATCCACAATTCCTTTAGAGTTCCATGCCTCCGCAGTCTGCTCCCAGTCACCATCAAACCAATACAAGTCCGGCTTCCAAGTCTTGTTCAACTCCGCCAATTGTGCCATATTAAAATTCACGAAACGTTTCCAGCGCACGGAGTCATTCGTATAACGCACTTCCGTACGTGTCATGTTCGGATAATCAGGATGCGACCAGTCCAGTAAGGAATAATAGAATCCCAACTTCAGTCCCTGCTTGCGGACTTCTTTTACAAAAGGACTGATCAAATCCCTTTTAGCCGGCGTACATTTTACCGTACTCAGCTCACCCGCCTTTGTATCCCATAAAGCCATTCCATCATGGTGTTTCGTCGTAATCACCGTATAACGGGCTCCACTCTCTTTTATCAAGTCCACCCAAGCCTTAGGATCATACTTCGAAGCAGTAAATCCATCCTTCTGGCTCATGTATTCCTCATACGGCAGGTATTTATTGAAGAAAGACCAGCTTTCGGAAACCCCCTTCACCGAATAAATGCCCCAATGAATAAAAATACCCAACTTGGCATTTGAGAACCACTCCATCCTTTTTTCTTTCTGAACGTCTTGTGGTGATTTTTCCGACACTTGTCCGATAGTAGAAGTGACAATGCTCAAAGATAACAATGCTACAAATAATCGTTTCTTCATAACAACCAATTACTGCATTCTTTATTTATATAAAAAATAGATTTGTATACACAAAAAAATAGCCTAACAACCATTTCTTACGCAGATTATATCTGCAAACAGGTTGTCAGGCTATTCTTTTAAATATTATTTCTGACTATACGCCAATGACCACCACAATGGAACCATCGTAGTATTAGCACCACCTAATAATTCCAATGCGTGCTTATATTCCGTTGGATTTGCATTATCAAGCGTAGTCGGGTATCTCATACGCTGCGGATAATACTGCCATTTCTGTCCAGATTTCCATGATTCCGGATCCCACTCAGTCATATCAGTGCCTGTCATCATTTTTTCATTTGCTATAATGTCAAAGAATGGCAAGCCTACACGACGATAATCAGACCAACACTCTTGCACCAAATATGGCAATTGAGCAATGTATTTTTGAGTAAATATTTTTGATAAATGATCATTCAACTGATTACCATACAATGTACGAGTTCCATCTGGATACTGATATTGAACAGTTCCTTCCTGATCTGTATAACCATCAACATACTTCATTGTCACAGAAGAAGCAGGATCTGTATGATTATATGCCACAGAAGTACCTACGCGATTATACTCTCTCGAACTAATATAATCATCGTAATACTGAGAAACGCCAAAATGAATAAAGCTCAATTTAACAGCTTTATTATAAGCATTTTCTGCAGTAAGACCACCAACTTCACCCGGTGTAACCCACTGACGTTCCAAGGCCTCAGCAACAAGGAAATAAGTTTCCCATGGACCGAAGTAAACCATCTTTTCCTTTGCATCTCTAGCCTGAGAACCCAATATAGGATAATTATTCAAACGTGCACTACTACTATTAGGCAACTCGTTCTTAGACATAGAAGGCGAAAAACTAGTTGTTGTACCAGCAGGTATACCATTCCAAGAATACGTACCATCTATCTTTATGGTATCTGTCTCGTCTTCAAAAGAAATAAGCCCAAAAGTACCTTTATATTTTTTCACTTCAGAACCTATATCAATCGTATTATCTGCATTTGAATCATAAGGTAAATAATATAATTTCAATGCACGAGGATCCAAGTTTTCAGGAAGTCCGTCCATCCAATATCCTTTAGTCGGATTATCAGTATTCAATACAAAATGCTTCTCAAAACGCTTTCCTAAATAATCAGCATCTTTTATGTAACTTGCTGCAATATCAGGGCGTTGTTCTTGAATAGAAATTCCTCCTAAGTTAGTCATCAAATTAGCCAAAGTACCAGACAAACAATGCTGATTATAAGAGCGGGTATACGGACCAGAATAATCATCCCATCCATTATTCTGCACAATTTCCATAATATCCGCATCTTCACTGATTGTCTTACTCAAATCAGCAGCTGCATCCTTAAACTGAGCTACAGCTTTAGCATACATTTCAGGATCCCTATCTTTCAGATTGCTCAAACGCATAGACAAACGCATTCGCAATGAATTGGCATATTTCACCCATTTTGTGGCATCGTACCCAAAATAAGGGTCACATTTTGCCTGATCTTCTGTTGGTTCAACAGATACATCTATCGCTTTTACCGCATCAGCTAATTCATCCAATATATAATTGTATGTATCCTTCTCGCTGCTATATACAGGATTCAATCCCCCCGTCAAATCTTGAGGTAAAGCACAAGGACCAAAACTATCAGCAAACTGTGCTAACAAATATGCACGCCAAATGCGAGCAAACTGCTTCATATTCGGATAAAATTTCTGATCGACCACCTCATCCGGATGAGTTTCAGCTATTTGAACAGCCAGTGTCGCATTATTTATAGAAAATGCAATTGCTGGATAGTAAAAAGAGCTGATATAATCATCATCATAATTACCAATAGACAGATGTTTCTTCTCTGTAAGAAAACGAGCACCTTCTCCCCAGTTATAAACGTATACACGTTCACCTGTACTAGGGTCCATCTGAATCTTGCTAAAAGACTGATTCAAGGCAAAGTAGGATTTAACAGATCCTAATTGTGTCTTAGAAGGGTCTGTATTCACCTCATCAAAATCAGAGCAAGAAGTTAATCCTAAACTGAATAGGCTTAACCCTAAAAATAATTTATCAATCGCTTTCATTTAAAATTCTTTTTTTGATTAGAAACCAAGAGTAACGTTAAATAAATAAGAACGTGATGTAGGAGATGCACAGTTCTCAAAACCTGTAGCATTAGTATTTGTGATAAATACAGCTTCAGGATCTATGCCATTCATATCACTGTAAATCATCCATACGTTATTCACAGAGAAACCTAATTTCAACTGCTGGAAAATAGTCTTCTTTAACATAGATGATGGAAATGAATAGTTCAACGCAATATTACGCAAACGAATATTGGTTGCATCATAAATATTTGCTTCTCCAATACCAGTATTACCTGTACCTATAGCCTGCCAATAATCCTGCTGAGAAACCTTTATTGTACTAGGAGCGTATGTTCCATCTTGCTGGGCAATTACACCATCCACTACAAAATTCTCACGCATTCCACCCGGTGCTGTACATTCTGCACGGCCGGCAATCTGTAATGCATAATTAGTATAAGAATAAATATCACCGCCTAAACGTCCGTCAATCTGGAAGCTCAAAGCAAAGTTCTTATATCTAAAGCTGTTATTCCAACCTAACATACAGTCGGCCTGCTGATCACCAATCTTCTCAGAAACCCCTGTAGACTGAGGCAAACCAGCTTTATTTAATAATAACTTACCATAATACGGACTATTTTCATCCGTTACACGCATAAACTTGGTACCCCAAATCTCACCATAGTTACCACCCTGCACAGCGTAAACTTTTAATTCAGCGGCACCACCTAATTCATATTTATCAACTCCAGGAGCTAATTCAATAACCTTGTTATTATTCTTAGAGAAGTTGAACTGAGTATCCCAGCTAAAATCATTTGTTTCAATAGGACGTGCATTAATCATCAACTCAATACCTGTATTCTGAATATTACCTGCATTAATCTTACGAGATTTGTATCCAGACATATTATCCATCGGAATATTCATCAACTGACGCTTTGCATTTGATTTATACCATGCCACATCAAATCCTAAACGATTGTTGAAGAATTTCAATTCCAAGCCGGCTTCCCATGAAGAAATCAACTCACTTTGCACTGTTGAATCATAATAAGTTTCAAGAGGCTTACCTGTTGTATTACCATTAGGGTCGGAAGATATTTCATAATAATTATACAACTGATACGCATCCATATCATTACCTACTTGAGCAAAAGAAGCACGTACTTTAGCATAAGTAAACCATGACGGCATCATCTTATCCATTTTTCCAACCATATCACTGATAATCCAAGAAGCTGAAATTGATGGATAGAAGAAAGAACGATTTTCCTTACTCAAAGCTGAAGACCAGTCATTACGGAAAGTTGCATCCAAGAATACCCATCCATCATAGTTAATACCCAATGTACCATACAATGAATTAATTTTCTTGTGATTGTAAGTTTCCTTAAAGTTACGGTCATTCTTACTACTATTCAACAAGTTAAACAAGTTTGGAACTGTAAGTTTGGTTGCATCACCTTTTAAGCCGGTGGTTTTTCTTTCCATCAAGTTTCCACCAAAAGTCATTGTACCACCAAACTTATCAATCAAATGGTCTTTCTGAGCGCTAATCAAAAAGCTGAAGTTATTTTCATAAAACTTCTTTTCTTCCAAGCTATATTGGCTGTTACCATTATTACGATTACTTCCAGCATATAGTTTGTTATTGCTTTCTGTATTATACATATCGCTACCCGCTTTGATTTCCGCATTCAACCAATCTGTAAATTTATACTTCAAAGAAGCATTCATCAAAAAACGGTTACGAGTATCATGGTTCGTATTATACAGTTCAGCCCAATAAGGGTTCATTCCACTATTATTATACCAATTAATTTTACCTTCATCAGTCAAAGGATTGCTATAATCACGAATATCCATTGAAGAAGGCAACTGGTAAATAGTGCGGAACATATTCTGATCGTTTGAACCTGTCATTGGTCGGTTATCTGCATTCGTATTGATATACTGTACCTTTGCATCCAAACTCCAGCGATCATCCTTACCAAATGTATAAAAAGCACGCAAAGTCAAGTTTGTACGATCCAATGTAGCTCCAGGAATCTTGCTTGAATCATCCATTCGGTTCAAAGACGCATAGATAGATGTCTTATCATACTGCTGAGAGAAAGAGATACTTTCCGTCAAATTAAGACCAGTCTTGAAAAATGCGTCTACGTTATCATAATACTGCATCACGCGTTTTTGTCCGTTGAAGGTATATTCACTTCCCATAGCAGGTCCCCAGCTATTGGATGTTTCTGTATTATATGCACCATTATCACCTTGACCAAATGATTTCTGCATCTTAGGATTCATGAAAATCGTTTCTGCAGAAACTGATCCAGAAATGGTAATACCTAAACCTTCACGTTTAGTACCTTTTTTTGTTGTAATCAAAATAACACCATTACCTGCACGAGATCCATAAAGTGCGGCAGCAGAAGCACCTTTCAAAACGGACATTGATTCAATATCTTCCGGATTAATATCTGAAAGACCATTACCCATATCCAAAGACGGATTATAAAAGTCCGCATTATCTGCACCGGTAAAGTTATCCATAGGAACACCATCAACCACAATCAACGGCTGATTTGTACCTGTCACAGAGTTTGCACCACGCAACTGAATTTTTGAAGATCCACCAGGTCCATTACTAGAACGAATAACCTGTACACCCGAAATCTTACCAGACAAAGCATTAGCGAGGTTTGTTTCACGGGCTTCAACCAAAGATTCTCCTTTGACTTCCTGAATGGCATAACCCAAAGCTTTCTTTTCACGCTTGATACCCAAAGCAGTCACCACTACTTCCTGAAGGACCTCAGTATCATCAGACATTTGAATAGTTCCAAGATCTGATACAGCTTTTAACTGTTGTGTCTTATAACCTATATAAGACAATTCAAGTGTAGCTCCAGAAGTTACTTGTAAAGTAAACTTACCATCAATATCCGTAATCGTACCATTTGTAGTACCAACTTCAAGAATACTTACACCTATCAAAGGCTCACCTTGAGCGTCAACAACTGTACCTTGAGTGGTAATTTTAGCAGACTGTTGTAGTATAGATGCATCCACTGACTTTTCAGGAGCAGCCCATACAGTTCCCCATCCGGAAACAACCAACAATAAAAACATTTGTGAAAACCTACCAATTCTCATAAATTAATTAGATTAATGATATAACTTAGAATTAGAATTTATTATTCAAAAAAGACGAGAAGTCAACAAGATATCAATTAAATATTTTAAAAATATCCATGGCTAATTTTCATAGATATTACATTAATGTTTACATTTATAAAATTATTCATAGTACAAATATAGATATATTTTAAATAATCCACTCTTTATATATAGAAAAATGAATAAAATTAAATATTATTAATATTATATGAGTTAAAAAACAAACAAGGAATCAGAAAGGCTTCACATAGACATACACATTCTAACAATAAAATAAAAGAAGTTACAGTTTAAAGGTATGACAACATCCGTTACATCCAAGTTTTTTTGAACAAAGATTCTTTTTCTAAAAAAGTGCGACGCTACAACAAAACAGAACCAAAAATAATATACAAAAGGGCACAAAAAAAACTCCGCCAATTGGCGGAGTTCTATCAGAAAACGGAAGCTGGGGAACTCGAACCTTTCAGCTTCAACTCTGTATATCAATTAGTTTTACACTTGTCAAGACTTCTTTCTGTAGCATTTTTGTAGCAAAACTGCCAAATCTCTAATGAACCCTTGTTGACAACCTCCGTCATCACTAATTCATGGTTCAAAGATAATCTTTTTCGAACTAAACGCCAAATGATTGATAATAAATATTTTCCAAGGCTCTCTGCTACACTTTTAGTGCAAGGTGCAAGCCCCTTAATATATAAGGAGGCTTGCACCTTGCACTAAAGGAGTTTTTCTCTAGATTAAATCCCAACCAAGGTTGACAAATCAAACAAAAACCACTATCTTTGTAACCATTAAAATTTAAAGCCATGAAACAGATATTTTCACAGCGACTTAAAAGTGCCAGACTTATGAATGGCCTATCTATGGATAGTCTTTGCGAAAAAATGAATCATATCGTATCGAAGCAGTCTATCTCAAAATATGAAAAAGGTATAATGATGCCAGACAGCACCATACTTATAGCCTTATCCAAAGCACTTAATGTTAGTGTGGATTTTTTCTTTCGCCCATATAATGTGACAGTGGAAGATATTGAATTCAGGAAAAAGAGCAAACTTAAATCTTCTTCACTAAAAGGAATAAAGGAAAAGGTAATAGACGAAATAGAGAGATATATGGAAATAGAAAATCTGCTGGATATGGATAATTCTTTTCATATAGACTATAAGGATATTATTATCAAGGAAAAGAATGATGCGATCACCGTAGCTGGCAAATTACGTAACGATTGGAAATTAGGAGAAGATGCCATCAGCAACATTACTTTTCTTCTTGAAGAAAATGGTATAAAGGTAATACATCTGGATGCAGAAACTGAATTTGATGGATTAAGCGGATTTATAAATAAAACGGTTCCTGTTATCATTGTAAATAAGAATGCAACTGCAGAAAGACAACGATTTACTGCCTTACATGAATTAGGTCATCTGTTGTTGAACTTTGCTCAAGAATTACAGGACAAGGAAAGAGAAAGATTGTGTAACATCTTCGCTAATGAAATGCTTATACCGACCTCAGAATTTATCCGACTTATAGGCGTATCCAGAAAAGATATTTCATTGCAAGAACTTATACCTATCCAGATACAATTTGGTATATCCATTGATGCACTCATGTACAAAGCAAAAGAAGCCAGTATTATTACTGAACAAAGATATAAAGGATACTGCATAAAGAAAAACAGTTCTTCAGATTTTAATGAGCAGATTAAGGAAACCCGCTACCCTCAAGAACAAAGTCACCGATTCTTAGGATTGGTTTATAAGGCTATTTCTCAAGAGATAATATCCATAAGCAAAGCATCTTCTTTGTTGAATTGCTCAGTAAACGAAGTACGCTCATCATTAAACTTTATCTGATATGGGGACAATTGTTGTTAATGATACAAATATCTTCATAGATCTTATATCTGTAGATTTATTGGATGAGTTTTTCAGTCTGCCCATAGACATTCACACCACAGATTTTGTTGTCCATGAGTTGACCGAACCTTTACAACAGAAAAAAGTTGAATCATATATTAGACAAAATAAACTGACAGTAAAACTCCATTCAGCCATTGAAGTAATAGAAATAGCAGAATTTCAAACTACCTGCGAGAATAATGTGTCCATCACCGACTGTTCCGTTTGGCTTTATGCCAAAAAGAATAATTATACTTTATTGACAGGAGATGGCAAGTTAAGAAAATCTGCAAGTAAATCAGGGGTTGAAGTTTGTGGAATACTTAAAATATTTGATATGCTTGTTGAAGATTATCAAATTATACCTAAACAGAATGGAGCAGACATGCTGGAAAAACTATTTAAAATCAATAACAGGCTTCCATCACGTGAGATAGAAAACAGACTAAACAAATGGCGCAAATAGCCTAAAGAACAATAAGAAGAAGTGGACATCAAAACTATAATACATCCTCGTATTGGAGTAATGATATTACTTCTTCTTTTATCTTATATACTGTTCAAACTCTACTTCAAGCAATAATTCATATGGTTAATAAGTTTTGACATACCATTTTTCTAATTCATAATTGACAACTTATCCCAGTTCTTGTTAAAATTAACATTAGTGATTCCTAGTTCTCTCAATAGAATGATGCAAACTGCAAAAGATAAATCATTGTTTATATTTTTCATATCTAACAATTCTGTATAGTCATTTTTGCGGTCATGTATTATGGTATTTCTTAAATCTTTAATGTCCTTTATCCCTGTTTCTTCTTTTTTTACTGTAGCAAAATGTCTATTTAGTTTCTTCCAGTCAATACTATTATCCTTGATTATTTTCTTTATGGGATTCATTTCCCTAGGCTTTTTTATCAACATCCCTGGTAAGTCGTTATACCATTTCTCTTTTATAGCTTTAAAAATTGGAGAGCCATTTGAATATTTTTCATCTTCTCCTACATTGGCATCTCTCATTCCTTGAATAAAAGATTCAAATAATGAGTCAAAAACCTGTTTCATAATATCCTTCTCTTCAAAATAAACAGGTTCAGTGTCAGCAAGAGTTTCTAAAATGGAATATAATATCAGGAAAGCGGATATATCATCCAAATATATAGTTCTAATATAGTCATTTATTGTGGTATGCAATGCTTTGATATTTGAGAAATCCGCGGTGATACCCTTTGCAAAATCATTAAAACTATATAAATTAAGATAAGCTAAATTCATATTTTTAGGTGAATTTTGCATTAACCTATATGTTGGTTGTTTATAAATTACATAAGTATATCCATTTTGTTTTACAATTATTGATAAGGTTTCTATGGGGATACCATAATAAAATGAAAGCAAATCCAATAATGTATTATTCTTTTCAATAACATTTTCAACTGAATCAAATATATGATATTGAATAACTGCTGTATATGGATTAGTAGTTAAATTGGGTAAGATTGTAAAATCTATATTAGCAATGTTGCTTTCAAAAGGAATGGATTTATTGTCTTCATTGTTTAACCCATATTCTATTAAATGAAAATCGTCCACCAACATGTTACTTGGGAAACTTAGATAAAATGAAGCTTTACTTTGAACACTCATGTCTGTGTATCGGTATTGATAGGTATCTATGATAAAATAGAATACATTACTCTTCGAAGAAACAATAGTTTGTGAAGTAATTAGTTTGGCTCTTGATAAATCAAGCTCAATTTCAGTTCCGTTTATTTGAGCATTTTCTACTATAAGATTCTTTCCGAACAAAAAGTAAGGGATTTTATCATTCCAGAATCTTGATTGTTTTACTAATTCATTAAATGAAACTGTTTTATCTGGGTAAAGATAAATCCTAAATTCTTTTTCTATGTTTATAATAGTAGCATTGAATGTATGTTGTCCATTAGTCGTATCTAAAGTCAACAGAAAATCAATATTTCCTGTAAGCGATTGTTCCATAATTATAATATGATTACATTATAAATATCTTCCTGAGAATTTAATTGTTATTTCACAGCTTCTATCATTTTTAATAGATGTATTACCATTATTAAATTTCGATACACCTTATATATTTTTCGTAGTAAACATAAATATTCCTCCTAAATGAATTAATGCTATAATATATCATTTATATTATGTATATCTTTAACATTACAAACTCTAAATCGCCCTTCAAATAAAATAGTCAAGATCCGATTATTTTCAATTTCCTCTCCACTCCAATAACTATTTGCCTCTTCAATCATTAAATCTTTAGAAAAATTCTCAATATTGTATATCTGCTCATCTACATATACATATTTACCTGATAACAATTCAACCTCAACAAATTGAATAAAATTACACCTATTAAAAAGTTTATCTAACCAGAATTTTGCAGTATCCATATCTTCAGATAAAAATAAACATGTATATCTAGAAGGAAAGTTTTCAAATGACCTTTGTCTAATCTTCTCGAATTCTTCTTCTCTAAACTTCTTAGGGTAATTTATAAAAGTTCTTTTACCACGATTTTGAGTGGATATAATTTGCCCCTCACTCCATTTTTCTTCTTCACTATTAAATGTATGAATATGAAAAAAATGAGGGTTATAATCTACATTTCTTAATATTTCCAGCATTTGTTCTCTATGAATTAAAATTTAATCCAAATATAATAATTCTAAAAATTAGTTCCCAAAGTGATATAAAAAATTCTTTCATCCATATTATTTTGCTACATTTTTCATCAATTATTCCTATATATCTTTCATTTTAGTATCTTCAAAATTAATAAATTCTGAATAGTATATACCCCAATATGCTATTTTCACCACCTACAGTGTATAGTATCGTAACAAACTATAATAATGCACAATAGATTTTTTTTAAATCAAAAATAAACTTCCACCACATAAGATAAAAACTAATTAATAATCTACTATAAATAGATATCTTACCCAAAAAATAAAATCACTATCGTTTAATATGTTAGTTCACAAAAGAAATACTTAAAATAAACATCTTAAAATGTCTTATTTACACAAAATACAAACCATTAATAATAGATTCCTTACTTCAAAGTAGCATATATTATTGTATTTTGTTAACTTTGCGAAACTTACATAAGAGAATAACGGCGCTTTAATGATAAATTTACATTAAAGTCGTCTTTATATATAACATATACGTTCGCCGAACGTCCCAATGCGAAAACTGGCACTTTTCAAAACGAGGGGATATTCAGCGCAGGATATGCTATGCCTTGTCATAGCGTGGTCTTGCCTGTTCCTCGTTTAGGTATGCCAGTACCTCGCATTGAAGCAGTGTAAGAGCCACGCTTCTTTTTTGGATACTGGTGAACAGTAAAACATATTGTTTAACTGTTTAATTACAAGTAACATGAAACAGATTAAAGCACACATTGCCGTATCTCTTGATGGATTTATTGCTACTTCAGACAATGAATTAGAATGGCTTCCCAATGAAATTAAATCAATTCTTAATGAACAGTACGCCATAGCTGATTCACTACTTATGGGAGCTAACACCTACCACTATATATTTGATCACTGGGGAGGGTGGCCATATACAAATAAACAAACCTTTGTAGTTTCACATCATAATACCAATATTACGCCTAATTGTAGAGTAAAGTTCTTAGTAAACAAACAATTGGAAGAAATTTATAAATTAAGACATAAAACAAATCTATTAGTAGTTGGTGGCGGCAATTTAATAACTACTTTAATAAAAGCTAAGCTAATAAATTACATAACAATCTATACAGTTCCTAAATTATTAGGAAAAGGCATAAAACTTTTTCATGATATACCAAATTGCGATTTAAAACTTATTACAAGTAACATTTTAAATAGCAATATAATTTGTTCTACTTATCAAACTTACGATTAATATTTTAAAAGTAAAAATTAATAGACAAAGTATTACAGCTATAGTTTTATGAATTTCTAATAGTCTCTCATTAAAAACATTAATATTTATTTGGGAATCCCATAAGAACAACATATATTTGCGTACGATATACATAGTAATACAATGTATTTATAAATAATTATGCTACAAGATAACTTAATAACACAGATGAAGAAAGGAATACTTCCGCTTGTTGTACTTCTAATTATAAGTAAACAAGATAGTTATGGGTACCAAATTTCTTCAGAAATAGAGAAAACTCTTGGATTTGAGGTTGCAGATGGAACTATTTATCCAATCTTAATGAGATTATGTAAAGATGAATTAATTGAGCCATACTGGGTACAGAAAGATAGTGGTATGCCAAGAAAATATTACAAAATAACAGAGATTGGTAGAAAATATATAGTTAATCTTACAGACTATTATCTAAATATTACAAAGCGTATAGGACAATTAATTTAGAATACAAATGAATACAGACTATCAAAACAGCAAGCAATATTTAGGTTATATGCATGAACTAAAGCATAACCTTAATATATTGGATAATGAGACCAAAGACGATATATTAAATGAATTAGCTTCACATATATATGAAAGCATGTGTATGCTGCAAGACAAAAAATTATCAGAAGAAGAACGTTTAGGCAAGGTTTTAAGCCAATTGGGCAACCCAACAAAAATAGCTCAATTATATATATCAGAAGCTCGATTGAAAAAAAATCTGATAAAAGGAAATCCTCTTAAAATTATCAAATACGCAACTCTTTGCATAGTTCGTACTGGAAAATATCTGATTTCTGGGATTTTATACTTATTCAGTATAATCTTTCTCATATTATCAATACTTAAAATTTTTATGCCTAATAGCATTGGATTTTTCTATAACTATGAACAGTTCTTTATCGGATATACTTCTGAGATGGACTCATCAATGAATGATATTCTTGGTTATTGGTTTATTCCTATAAGCCTCATTTTTTCAAGTATTCTGTATTTAACAGGAACAATACTTATAAAAAGAAATATTTTAAAGAAACAATTATGAAAAAAAACTTATTATTGATACTTGCCGTTTGGATATATTCGACAATATCTTATGCACAAGAAATTGATGGGATTTGGCATGGTAATCTAAATTTTAATGGACAAAAATTAGGCCTTATTTTTCATTTGTATAAAGACGAAAATGGAAAGCCTTCTGGAAAAATGGATATACCACAACAAAGTGTTACAGATATGCCCATCAATCTTTCACTACTTACCCAAGATTCTATAAGTTTACATTTACCTGCGATTGGAATGTCATATAATGGCAAACTGGTACAAGATAAAATCAAAGGCTTATTCAAACAGAATGGGGTTTCCATTCCTATGGACTTGGAGCAGGGAGAGATTGACAAACCAAATCGCCCGCAAGAACCATTCCCACCTTTTGATTATCAAACACAAGAGATCTGCTTCACCAATAAAAATGCAAATGCCGTTTTTTCGGGTACTTTGACTTATCCAAAAGAATATTCTAAAGAAAAACGAATACCTGTTGTTTTAATGATAACCGGAAGTGGTCCACAAGACCGTAATGAAGAAATCTTTAAACATAAGCCATTCTTGGTTATTGCCGACTATTTAGCAAAAAATGGAATAGCTTCATTACGTTATGATGACAGAGGTGTAAGTAAATCAACTGGAGAGCGCAGTGGATGTACTTCACAAGATTATGCAGATGATGCAGATAGTGGATTACAATGGTTAAAAGATTGTGGCAAATTTGGCAAAATAGGAGTATTAGGACACAGTGAAGGTGGTTTAATAGCTTTTATGTTAGGAGCTGAAAGTAAAGTCGATTTTATCATAAGTATGGCAGGTCCCGGAATAAAAGGTGATACACTGTTAGCTGAACAACAAAATGCCGCATTAAAGCTTTATGGTCAACCAGCTAATCGAACTGTAGAATCTGTAAGAGCTGAAGTAAGTATGAATCCTAAAGATAGTTGGCTAAACTATTTTATAGATTATGATCCAACTTCTACTATTTCACAAATAAAAATTCCTGTAATGGCAATTAATGGTAGTAATGATATGCAAGTAATATCAACAAGTAACCTTAATGCTATAAAAAAGGAACTAATCAAAAAAAACAAAAAGAATGTGTTTAAAGAATATATAGGCTTGAATCACTTGTTTCAGCATTGTCAAATAAACAATTCTCTTGATTACTATAACATTGAAGAAACTTGTTCAGAAGAGGTTCTTCAAGACATTGTCGATTGGATAAATAAATTATAATTTATACTTAAGTAAAATAATGAAAGAGTGTTTCAATAAAATATTATCAGAAGTAGACTCAATGATAGATGAAATCGATCTATTTGGATATGACATTATTGAAACCTCTCTCTCTATGATATATCGGCTACAAAATATTTTAACCAATTTAAGAATTAAACTACAAACTTATACATTCCCCACTAAGGAAGAAGAAATATTCTTTTTCAAAAATCAAAAACCTGAATTATTAAGCCGCTTACTGTTTTTTCATAAAATTTATCGTATTGAAACCCAATGTCCTACAGGTAGCAATGAAGTAATAAAACTATACATAAATAAAGAGTTAGATAATCTTACATATTTCTTCAATCGCAATTTGGACTTTTACCAATATTACCGTTCTCATTCAACTACCTATGATGAACATTATTTTTTGCGAGGGAAAACAGATATTCGTTTATGTACAGATAGTACTTTATTTGACAAAGATCCTAATTTTTCGACAGGCTATGATTATAAAGTCGCCAAAATACTTTCCAATGAGATGTTACGCATATATCTCAACAAGAAATTACAAAAACTCGATAATGAGAACCATATAGGAAAACAGTACCAAAGCATCAGCACTAAAATACCTATTCGTTTTACAGGGAAAAAAGCAGCATTAATAGAACTTGGCTATGCATTAGTTTCTTCCGGAGATATAAACCACGGAAATATTGAAATTAAAGAGTTCATGAATTATCTTAGCACGATGTTCAATATAGATCTAGGAGGTTACTATGATGCCTATATAGCTATGAAAGAACGTAAAGATCGTACCTCCTATTTAAATAAACTGATAGAAAATCTTTCTAAAAGAATGGATGAGGATGATATAAGATAAGGCCTCATAAATTTTATATGATAAAATACCGTGTTTATACCAACATGGTATTTTTTTATTTGTATTTACTGTACATAGAATTACTCCACTTTATAAGCCAAAATAAAAGAAATAAGCCTTTATTTTATTTTTACCATGATGGTATAAACCATGACTTTTTATCATTCACATATTCCGACTTTTGCAAAAAACAAATTAGTCAGCAATATGAGAACAATAATATTTAAGCAACAAACAAGAACAGAATTTAATTTATATCCTTCTATACTCACATCTTCATTGGATATTATATTGATTAACGAAATCATTATGCATATGATGAATTATATGTTGCAAACGATGCAGTTTTTTGCATATAGCGAAACATAACCTATTGGATGTCCTTCCTAAATTTACATTATATGAAAAAGATAAGTCAGAAACTTAGGAAATTAAGGGATGCAAAGGGTTATTCACAAGAGTATGTTGCTGAAAATATGGGAGTTTCATCATCTACAGTATCCAGAATTGAAACGGACTGTAGTTCAGCAAGAGTAGAGCAATTACAGGCATACTGCGATATTTTAGACATCACTATTGGTGAGCTATTTGCATGTGATGCAAGTGAATCCAAACAAAGGAAGATTTCACTTAGCATTTCCCTTAATGTAGATTCCCAAGAAGACTTGAATAGAATTTATGAAGCATTTAAAATATTAGGTCACCAATAGTAGTAAAGTATGGAAGTAATTACCATTGATAGTGAAGCCTTTCAAAGTCTGAAAGAGCAGCTGAACCGTATTGAGAGTTATATTGAGCGTTCAACTACCCTAAGTAAAGAAATAGATGATGCCCTAGAATTAAGTTCAAAGGATGTGATGGAAGCACTTGCCATATCTGAGTCCACATTATACAGATGGAGAAAGAAAGGCATAATCAGATACAGATATGCTGAATCTGGCGATGTGCGATATTTCTACAATTCGCTTTTTGTGGGAATTAAATGTTATCAGATTAAAGTGCCGGCAATGCCAAAGGAAGAAGCTTTAAGAAGGCTTAGTGAATTCAAGGACAACATAATTCTAAACAGTTACATGAGCAAAGACAGACGAAATGATAAACAAGGAAGAAATACTGGACCGTACTAACAGGGGACTTGATGTTTTCAAATATTATCTTCGGATAGATTTCCGACCGGGAAAAAACTTCAAGAATCCGTTATATGATGATAAAAATGCCTCATGTAACATCTACTTTGACAGACATTCACGCACCTTCAAGATGAAGGACTTTGGTGACGAAAGTTATTCCGGCGATTGTTTCTGGTTCGTTGCCACAATAAAAGGCTGGAATGTCAAATCCGACTTTTCCAATATAGTCAGTCTTATAAACTCAGACTTGAATCTTAATCTTGCACCAAGTACAACAGGAACATACACCACCACTACAGCAAAAACGGCAACAGTATCCAAAGAAAATATTTCTCCAAATATAGCAGTAGAAAAGAATACAAGTTCTTTCAAAGTCGAATCAAAACAATTCACATCTACCGAACTTGGATATTGGCAAAAATATGGCATAAAACTCTCCACATTAAGGCTTTATCATGTAACATCTGTAAAATCATACGAAAGCATAAACAGGAATAATGAGCCATTCAAAATAGAATCATCAGATTTAGATCCCATTTTTGCCTATAACGGAAATGGATATGTAAAACTTTATAGACCATTAAATAACAAAATGCGCTTTCTGTATGGTGGTGAAATGCCTGAAGTATATTGCTTTGGACTGGAACAACTCCCCAACAAAGGAGATATTGTTTTCATAACAGGCGGAGAAAAAGACGTGATGTCACTCTATTCAAAAGGATTTTTTGCTGTCTGCTTCAACAGTGAAACAGCATCTATTCCAACAACCATGATAGAAATGCTTGAAAGGAAATTCAGACACATCATCATTTTATACGATTCTGATGAGACAGGTAAAAGGGAATCTCTACGCCATTACAATGCTTTGTCAGACCATAATGTCATACGTCTGGAACTGCCATTATCAGGAAGTAAAAAGGAAAAAGATATATCGGATTTCTTTGCTCTTGGTAAAAGTGCATCAGATTTACGGGAACTTATCACAAATTCATTGGAAAAACTATATTCTCATACACTCATGTTACTCAAATCATGCGAAATGGACTATAACAATCCACCTGAAATTTCTAAAACTGTTGTATCAGTCAATGATGTACCATTAGGAACATACGATAATCTGTTTTGTATAACCGGAGGTGAAGGCACTGGTAAAAGCAACTTTATTTCAGCCATTATAGCCGGAACATTGATAGATGAAACAACTGATTCTTCTGTTGATACATTAGGATTGGATATTTGCCCAAACTATAATCAAAAAGCAATACTTCATTATGACACAGAACAATCAGAGTATCAGCTCTACAAGAACCTTTCAAAGACTTTAAAACGAGTAGGCATTGATTCTGTTCCGGAAACATATCACACATTTTATCTGGCATCCATGTCCAGGAAAGAAAGGCTACAGATTATAAGGGACAGCATGGACCTGTATTATCACCGCCAGGGAGGAATACACCTTGTCGTTATAGACGGAATAGCAGACCTAATCCGCTCCGCAAATGATGAAACTGAAAGTATAGCCATTGTTGACGAACTGTACAGACTTGCAGGTATATACAAAACATGTATAATATGTGTTCTGCATTTCGTACCCAATGGAATCAAACTTAGAGGACATATTGGTTCAGAACTGCAAAGAAAGGCTGCTGCTATCCTCTCCATTGAGAAAGATGAAAATCCTGCTTACTCAGTTGTAAAAGCTATCAAAGTAAGGGATGGTAGCCCTCTTGATGTTCCCATGTTACTCTTTACATGGGACAAAACAAAGGACATGCACGTCTATGCCGGAGAAAAATCCATCGAAGATAAGGAAAAGCGAAAACGTACAGAACTATCCAATATTACCAAAGAGATATTCAAGTCACGAAAAAAGGTATCTTACAATGACTTGACAGAACTAATAATGGATATGCTTGACGTAAAAGAACGTACAGCCAAAAGCTATATCCGATACATGAAAGAAAACGAAATGTTGTCGCAAGACTCCAATAATTATTACATAACCGGGAATATCAGCCTATGAATAATGATGAAGAAATGGATGTATGGATAAAAGAAATCCTTACCCGCCTTAAAGCCATAGAAACTACATTGAGCAATCTGGAGAAGAGCCAACTGCTGGTTGGTCCGGATACTCTTCTCGATGTAGTGGATGTTTCCAAAATAGTCAAAATTGCCCCCAAGTCCGTTTACCGCTGGGCTTACGAAAGAAAAGTTACTTCGGTAAAGATTGGTGGCAGACGATTATTTTATGCAAAAGATGTTCTTGCACATCAAAAGGAAAGACGATAAGAATATAAGTATTAACGTTTTGCGGAATACGATAATAATTGTAATTTTGCAAACGCTAATAATATCTTCAAACAGTTATTTATTAGAATATTACAACTTTAAAAACAGCATTATGAGCTTTGGATATACAGTAAATAAAGAAAAGAATGGGGTTTTATTAGCATACCTCGCAGAAAGAATTCCTAACATAACCCTTAGGAAGCTATTGAAGCTGGTGTATCTTACAGATGAAAAATTCACTATCGAAAGAGGATTCCCTCTAACCTGGTTCAGTTACTTTGCATGGAAAAAAGGCCCTGTTGCACCTGAAGTATATGATGTAAAGAACGGATCATTTTCAGAGTATGTACAGTGCCATCGTAACAACGAAGACAAATGTGAAGTATCTCCGGTTAGTGGTATTCTTACACAAGAAAAGCTAAACCTCTACAGTCAGTATGAAATGGATATGATTGATAAAATCATTTCTACATACGGATCCATGTCAGCAGATGAGCTTACCGACATTACCCATCTTGATGATACCTTGTGGAGTAAAGTAGTGAATGAAAACAATCTTACTTTTTCAGATTCAGGTCGTTCTGACTGTGAAATTCATCTGAACCGTCTTATTGAAGGTGACGAAGAAAAAGAAGAAGTTTTTGAGGATGCACTGGAATATATGCAGTTCTGTAATGCGACATCGGTATGTTAAGGGCAAAGAATATTATCTACGGTTTTTGCACCTTTACAAATCCTCCCAAAAACAAGTATCTGATTTCCCTCTATAGAAGTGAAAAACTGAACGTTGTTGCCGTATTTCCTACTTCAAGAAAACGTTCCGGTAGCTTATCACCGAAACACGGCAAGAACTACAGAGGACAGGATATTGTATCGTACGTATTTGAAGCCAACAGGTGCATTGGAAAGAAATATGGTTCTGACGAGGATTTCTCTTTTCCACTGGTAACTACCATCCCGTTTGATTATTGTTTTCGAGAAGGTGAACAGGAAAATCTTCTAAAGTCATTTGAGTCTGCCGAGGTTGTAGGAGTTCTCTCGGATGAAGAATACATAAATTTGATTTATGCTTTTTCAAAAAGTCCATTAACTCCACGAAAGTATATACCGATTTTTGAGCAGGTATTAGAAGTATTTTTCTCATCAAATAAAGATCTGTAAATTTAACAGACCTTATTTTAAGAATGTGACAGCTAAAGGATTTTATTTTACTTTTTGGGTTGTCAAAAGCTCTATAAAATAAAAAATATTATTAACTTTGAATACATTTAGAGCGAGTGAGATTTCTGAAGCTTATCTTTAAAGTGAACTTTCATCAGCTTTTGCAAATTGGTGCAAAAGGATAATACTTCTAAAGTAGCAAATATTTAACGATATAATTTCTGAAAGGAAAGATAATATTGTGATAATATTGCTAAGATTAGATAGTAATTTACCGAGTTTATCTGTATTCATGGCTGTTATGGTTATGATTATATTTATAAACAAAGTTAAGGATATTATTCTAAATATCTTAGGGGTGAGGTCTTTAACATGGCCTCTTGTTTACTCATCGAAGGCTACGTAATATTTTACGTTAAACTCCGTTCTTACTCGCTCTATACTTTATATTCTGAGGTATGGTATTTCTATTTGGAGAAGATTTAATTGATACATCATTTTTATGTGGCCATTAGAATGAATTCTCATAAAGAAATATATACTTTCTATATAAACAGATAAGGAATTATTTCTAAATACACAAAAATGAAAGCAAATAAAAGCTGGTTTAAGCTTAAACGATATCCACATATTGGTCTTCCCATATCACCTAATCAAAGAAATGATATTGAAAAATTTATTCATAATAAAATCAAAATATCACATTATGCTTTTTTACCGTTGATTAGAAGGGAACATAGAACATTCAAATATAAACTTTGCCCAGACGGTAAATTTAGAAAGAAAACCAAAATACGTCATATTAGTTATGCTTCACATTTTGATTCATTAATATACTCTTACTATGCTCAACAATTAAGTAAGAAATATGAAATATTTCTGAAAAACAACAATTTAGGAAACAATGTTATTGCATATCGTTCTGTACCAAAAGAACCAAAAGGAAGTAAATGTAATATTGATTTTGCTAAAGAAGCATTCAATTTTATAAAAGAGCAATCTGTACATACCTCTCTATCTGTCATTGTTACAGACATAAATTCTTTTTTTGATAACATAAACCATACATTATTAAAAAGAGCGTGGAAATTCATTTGTGGAGAGATGAGTTTAGGCATTGACGAATATAACATTTTTAAACATGTTACTCGTTTTTCTTATATAAACAATCAGGAATTATTTGAGTTGTTTAAAGACAAAATGATTTGTTCAAAACCCCAAAGTAATAAATACATAGAAAGGAAGGTAAAGAACATGAAGTATTTTCGAAATAAAAATGTTATAGCCTTCTGTAACAAAGATAAAATATCATTTATTCGTTCTAAAGGTCTAATAAGATTAAACCAACCCAATGTTGGTATTCCTCAAGGATTGCCTATCAGCGCAATCCTTGCTAATATTTATATGTATAGGTTTGACTGGCAGCTTTCAAAATATGTTGAATCATTAGGTGGTTTTTATCGTAGATATTCCGATGATATTATGATTGTTTGTCCAAGTTGTAATACTCATGGTTGTATTAATAAATTAAATATAGAAATAAAAAATGTCAAACTAACAATTTCTGAAGATAAGACTAAAATATACCAAGTTTACAAAAACTGTAAGCTTGAAACCTGCGTCAGAAACCAGGAGAAATACTCAAGTATTGAATATTTAGGATTTGCGTTTGATGGTAAGTCTATTAGAATCAAAAATAAAGGAATAAATCATTACTATCTTAAAATGCGCAAAAGTATTGACCGTAAAAAGAAATATGCTATTTACAAAAAAGATAATACGTTAGGACATTTATTTGTTAATCAAATACTTAAAAAATATACTCCTATTGGTAGCAAATGCCATAAAATCCGTAAACGTGATAAGAAAACAAAGAAGTTCTTTTATACAGGTAAAAGGTCTTATGGAAATTACTGGAGTTATATTATTAAATCTGCTGCAATTTGTGAATCAAAAGAAATTTTACATCAATTAAAACGTAACAAACCTATTCTTAAGGCACTGATACTTAAAGCAAAACAGGATATTAATAGTTCTATATCTAAAAGACAATGGTTCGAATATTACAATTATGGTGGTAGAATTTTTACTAGTATCCAAAACAGGAAATAAAGTTTTATTAAATGCCTCTCGGGAATAACGCCCAATATATCAGTTTTCCCGAGAGTATATGGTAAACTAAATCCATTTTATTTTTCTATCTCAATTTCACCTTAACCCCATCATTTCCCTTGTCAATCCGATTATAAACCTCTCCTGAGGTATCAGTCTTAACCACTTGTTCCTTATCACCATCATCCTTATTCTTATTAATAGTAAGACTAATTTTGCGGTCCAGCTCAGAAAGCTCAGATTTCAGTTTTCTCAGCTCACCTTCTTTTTTCCATTCACCTGAAGCTATGGCTTTATACGTTTCAACGTCACGTTTTACTTTTTCAAGCTCACGTTCATGGTTTTCTATTACCTTGGGAATTTTTTCCAAAGCGGACAGAAAGTTCATGCAAGCCAATTTGGGATCATTTGCCAAATGACCGTTATTATGAGTATAGTATATGTTTCCCATACCCTTAACCATAAAACGGTTATCCACAAAATCGAACATATCCTTTTGGGATGCTTCACTCTTTACGACCACCTGAAAGCCATAAATCTCACCTATCTGATGGTATTCACCATTGGTTCTGGCTTTATTAGAAATCTCCTGTAGCTTTGCTGCAAGGACTTTGACATCCTGACTTTCTATTCCATTCAACTTTAAGTCATTAAGCAAATTACCGTCACTATCTTTACGTGCAAGACGGTTAAACTGCTCCATATCTGCTTTAGCTTCATTCGCTTGCCTTGTATGAAAGTCAATAGATTTGTCAATAGTATTCAAACGGAATTTTGCTTCATCACGTTCCTTGGCAAAGCTCTTACGTTCACTTTCAAGTGCCGTAATCTTCTTTTCCAACTTGGCTTTCTCCAACAAATCCGTGTTGCCAGAAAGAATAGCCACATATTCACTGAAGTTAAGTCCATTCTGCTCATCCATTCCTCCTTCATCAATGGTTCTTTTACCCAAGCTGTTAGTCTTTAGCTGATTAATAAATAACTGCTTGTTATGTAACAGATTGAACTTATATGAATCAAGAGACTTCTCTACAGCATATACAATCACATCAACTTTATTGTCAGCATGTTGTTTGGCTACCCAGTTGCCTTTACGAACAGCACGGCCATCACGTTGCTCCAAAGCAGAAGGAACCCAAGGCGTGTCAAGATGATGCACCGCAACCGCACGTTCCTGTGCGTTAACTCCGGTACCCAACATTTCTGTTGAGCCGAACAACACTCTGATAGTTCCTTTATTCATTCCCTCTATCATTGCTTTTTTAGCCTGTTCGGTCTTACATTCCTGAATAAAACGAACCTCTGAGGAAGGGATACCATAATCTTCCACCAGTTTACGTTTGATTTCAGAATATACACTCCATTCTCCAGGCTTATATGTACCAAGATCGGAAAATACGAACTGTGTACCCTTTACAAAATCAAATTTCTTGTAATATTCCGAAATCATTTTAGCACAATGTGAAGCTTTATTGTCCACATGATCCTCGTATGACGGATCTATCATTCGCATATCAAGTGACATCTTTCGTGCATAGTCAGTTGCAATAAGCATCTTTGCATTCTCTTCCTTTTGTGACAATGGCTCTCTGCCCAACAAAGTAGCATCACCTGTACGAGCAAACTCCACCAGTTTTTTTATAAATTCCTCCTGAACAGGTGTAGGTGGAATATTATGAAGAATCTCATTCTTCTCCGGACGGTCTATACCTATATCCTTCGCTGTACGATAGTCGCAGATTTCAGCATAGAAAGCAGCCAGCTCCGGAACTTTGATAAAGTGACGGAATCGTTCTTTCTGCACTATTTCATTAGTTACAGAAAACTCATAGTCAGTAGTTTTCTTCGCAAACACGGCTGCCCAAGCATCAAAACTGTTTATATTCTGCTTTTCAAGCGCCTGAGGTCTTAGATATTTGAACAGCAGATAAAGTTCTGTAAGTGAATTGCTGATAGTTGTACCACTTAGGAAAGTAGCACCAAGATCTTTTCCGGTCCTCTCCTGAATGGTACGGATAGCAAACAGCATATTGAGTGCCCTCAAACTTCCATTCGAGTTTCCAAGTCCGGCTACACGGTCATGACGTGTGTTGAACATCAGATTTTTAAATTTATGGCTTTCATCTACAAACAGATGATCTATACCCATTCGCTTGAAATCCACCACATCATCCTTTCGTGAAGCTATATCGTCTGCAATACTTTTCAATTTAGCTTCAAGATTCATCTTTCTCTTCTCCACACCTTTCAGCATAGCACGTGAAACCTCCTTACCCTGCTCGATAAGAACCTGCAGGTTTTCTTCCACACTGTCAAGTTCCTTCTGAAGAATTGCCTGCTGAATATCCAAAGACTGAGGTATCATTCCAAACTGCTCATGTGTAAGGATAATACAATCCCAGTCATTGTTCTTTATGTCATTAAAGATACGCTGCCTGTTCTGCGGTGTAAAATCATTCTTACCGGGATATAATACTCTGGCATTGGGATAAGCCTTTCTGAAAGTATTTGCAATATCAAATACATTTGCTTTCAATCCGATAATCATAGGCTTGTTTACAATACCAAGACGTTTCATCTCGTATGCAGCACAACACATGATAACAGTCTTTCCTGCTCCCACCTGATGGTCGCATATACCACCATTATTCACCTTCAGCATCCAGATAGCATCTTTCTGACTCTTATACAAATCAGGAAAGCCCAAACCTTTCAAATCAAGCTGCGGAAACTCCTGATGACTTCCATCATAATTAGGACGTACAAAACAGTTAAACAACCTGTTGTATTTTTCTGCCAACCTGTTCTTGAATCCATCCGGCTGCGACTGTAGCCAATCTGTAAATCCATTCCGGATTTCTTCAATCTTTGTATTGGCCAACTGAATGGCTGCACCATCCCTTACCTTGATTTCAGTTTCATTACCATTAAAATCAACAACCGTCTTGCTTTTTGTTATGTCCGGTATCGTATTATGCAAAGCATGTTTCATCAGGTTAATACCGTCATAAGTCTTGAACTCGCCCTTGACGGCATACTTATGATTAATATTACCATTTTTACTGCTGCACTTTACAGAATATTCATCTGCACTTGCTGCAAAGCGCACACTTACGTCTGTTTCAAAAAACTCACACGCAAACTTTTCATAGACCTTTGCAGGAATCCATCTTTCACCGAAATTAAAATCAAGCTCTCCGAAAGATATTGGCGTAGGTACAGCAGCCTTCAATGCTTCAAGACTCTTTTTTGCCTCTTCATTGCCAGGATGATTCTCTAGCCACCATTCCACCTGCTCTGCCTTTTCCACTACATTGCCGGATATGAATCTGTCTGCAATCTCATAACCTCCTTCAAGAGGATTATAATAGATTCGTCCGTCCAAATCAGAAATTATCTCATCTTCCTCCTTATCAGGCAAAAGCGAACATATATAAGGCAAATTCACATCACCGTACTTGTTCAAAGAAGCAGCAAGTCCTTCAAGTGAAGTCGTAACAGTCTTGACTTCATTCACTTGAAACGAAACAGGATGGTCGAAAATATCAGCCTTTATAAACTGTCCTTCACGTGAACGTTCAAGAAAAAGTATCTCAGTAGAACCAGGATCCATTTTCAGCACATCCAGATTCTTTTTTGTATTCAGAAAGCCATAGAAGCCTACAAAATCATCATAAAGCCGGTTCAGTTTACTGCGTTCCTCCTTATCTTCCGTCCTTGTTTCACTCTCATTGTCATACAAACGATGATAGCAATCCCTTAAATCAATGTACTTGCCTAATTTTGTCAATTGACCGATTGGAAGATCAAGCGGATTGAAAGTTGGATTACCAAAGGAAGTATTCGACAGAAATCCCAGCTGTGTACCTTGCCTTACTATAGAACCGTCCTTCAGATGCGAAGACATCATTGTGGTATAAGGTCGTGGAGTAGTATCTATTATCGGTTTCGACTCTACCTTTGGTGGTATAATGTTACGCTTGCCATCATCTATAAGCAATTCAGAAAACAAGTCAAGCTGCACGTTGTTAGTCTGAACTTTCTTTGTTCTGCCTGGCCGGTTGTTACCTTTTATTTGTCCGGCTTTCTGTTTGCCCGTTTGCTTTTTGCCAGCACGTTTCTTTTCGGATGGAGCCGGAGTAACCTTAGGAGTAGAAGCCTTTATTTCCTGATTGAACCGTTCCACTTCTTCAGCCCATGCCTGTATCGCCTTATCCGGAAGATTATAATCTTCATCCTCTACCATAACAGAAATGGGATGATGCTCATCATCAAAGTACACAGTCTGACCGTCCATTTCACGTGGAGACTCTATATCTGTTCTTGCACTTTCATACAGATCAAACAGAGTAAGAACCGGCACACCTACAGGAGCTTTTTCTATTTTCGTACTCTTCTGACGTTCCTCTTCCTCAATCTCTTTCTTATACATATAGGCATAAACGGAAGGATCCATATTCTCCTTTCTCCATTCCCGCAAACTCATTCCCTCCAGTTCTCTACATGCCCGTTCAAGACCTTCATCAAGCCAGTGAGCCTGAGAACCAGACAAAATAGTAATATATCCGTGTTTTGCAGCTTCCTGAAGAATAGCCTCTGTATTTCCATCAACCTTAGCCATAGACTCATAAGCTCTCATAGCATCGCCTATAGCCTTAACAGAAAGTTGAACAGGCTCTTTTATTTCTTCTGCTACAGCATCCACCACTTCAGGAGTATAACGGTTACCGACATATTCTTTCAACTCCTGGATTTCATGAAGCTTGGCCGGTTCAAAATGAATATCACGTTCTATCCTTACACCTCTTACTTCAACTTCCTCAATCTCATGGAGAGAAGCATATCCAAGTTCCCATCCATAGCCCATTGTGGTCAGTGTAAACAAATCTCCAGTTTTCTTATCCGCTTCAAGTACATAACAAGTATATGCACCAAATGGCATGAAATATCTTATATAAGCTACCTTATCACCAATCAGTCCACCATCCGTTTCATACAGGGCAGGAATCTTATCAGCAATCTCCTTCGGCATATAGGTAAAAGCCTGTTTAGCTTCCATTTCACCTTGAAGTTTCTCCACATAGTCATCATCTCCATAGAACAGTCCTTTTGATAACTCATTTGATATATCCCTGTCCAGCTTTAGTTTCAAGTCACTACATATACCTTCAATTCCACCTTCATGGTTATATACCATACATTTCTTACCATAAGGATTAGTCGAAAGTTTTCTTGATGTAGCCACACAATTCTCCATGCTCTCCGTTGCAAACATGGCATTATGAGTAAACAACACCTTATCAGAATTATCAGGATCGGGAACATCAACCGTTTCTATAAACAAGCGTTCCTGTTCGGAAACAATACCTTTACCCGTATTTTTCTGCAAAACAATCAAGTCACTACCAACCTCCGTTCCGGCATTTTCTGTAAACAAATTTTCCGGCAAACGAATAGCAGAAATAAGACTTGAATTATTCATCAGATACTCCCTAACAGGTTTGTTGGACGGTGAATCCAACAAACCCTGTGAAGTAATAAAGGCAAGTATTCCACCTTCCCGAAGAGTATCAAGACCTTTAACAAAGAAATAGTTATGAATGGCACGAGTTGACAAAACCTTTGCCTCCTCCTTTGATTTGGAATATGCACGGTCATATACCACATAATTACCAAAAGGAATATTACTGGAAATACAGTCGAAACGATTCATCAGCTCAGGTGATATTTCCTCAAAACCACGATTGTGCAGAAAGACCTTTCCTGTACTGTTCAATGCTTTCATTATCATTCCCGTGAGCAGATCCTTTTCAAAACAGAATCTTTCCTCTGCATTTTTCCCGAATGAGTTGATAAAAGAACCCATACCGACCGAAGGATCCAAAAAAGTTTCAAACCTGATACCGTTATCGGCAAAACTTGATGCTATGGTATCAGTTACCCTTGTATCAGTATAGAAAGAAGTAAGCACACTTGATTTGATACTATCCATGAGCAGTTTAGCCTGTACCGGATTTGCAGCACCTTCCTTGATTACCTGCTGTAATTCCTGAACCATAGGAAAAAGTTCAAGTTCTGATTTTGCCCATCTGGAACGGTCAGCCAAAGTACTTGCCGGATTCAGGACACACTTCAATCCGCCAAATCCATTATATCTGCCTAGAATCTCCCTTTCCTCCTTACTCGGTATTCTTTTTTCCGCTTCAAGAAGCAATACTGTACGTATAGCCTCAATGTTGTTGCGGAGAACAACCTTCTTGTTATATGACATAGGCTATACATTTTATTTATTGTTCTTGAATTCGAATGATGTAGAACCGTCCTCCTTTAATATCAGTACGGCATTGAACTTCTTGCCGGCTTTGCTAATAAGCCCTTTCAGCGTAGAAGTATGACCTTGAGTGATAAGGCTTCTCACATCCTTATCAGTAAGCATTTTACCACATACCTCCCTGAAAATTCGGAACTCACAACCCTCAGAAGTACATTTGGCAACTTTAGGATAAATCTTTACAGAATTATTTTTGCAAACCGGACAAGTAAGCAGTTCTGTATTATCCTTTGAGACAATTGACGATTCCAAAAGTTCCGTACATATTTGTCCGGTATAATCCTTTATTTCCTGGTTGAATCTGGCTGCATCATTCTCTTCATTCTCAATCTTTGCCAAGGCAAGTTCCCACGTACCCGTCATTTCTGCATTGGCGATTCGCTTATCCTTAACAATATCATAGACTGCCATACCTTTATCAGTAGGAACAAGTGTTTTCTTCTCACGTCTGATATATTCTCTCAGAAGCAGAGTTTCTATAATATTGGCTCTTGTAGCCGGAGTTCCTATACCACAACCGTCCATAGCTTTTCTTACCTCGCCATCCTCAATTTCTCTTCCTGCATTCTCCATTGCAGAAAGAAGAGTCGCTTCAGTAAACAAAGGTTTTGGTTTTGTCTTATGTTCCGTCTCTTTTAATGAAGATATTCTAATGTTTTCACCCTCTTTAAAATCAGGCAAAAATTCAACTTCCTTATCTTCATCCTCTTCTTTTTCATTAAGCACAGCTTTCCACCCTGGATAAGTTACCTTTTCCGCTTTCAGAACAAAATCAACATCAGCGCCATGTAATGTAACAGTCAATACATCCTTTTGTGAAGTTTCAGAAAATGCTTCGAGCATTCTCGCCATTATCATACGGTAAATCTTATCCTCATTGGTACTCAACTGTTCAGGCTTATTGCCTGTAATCAGTAGCGCATGATGGTCAGTTACTTTTGAAGCATCTACAGAACGTCTGTTCAGTTCATGTCTTAGAATCACGGGAACAATATTTTCAAAACTGAAACCATCCTTTGAGAACTCTATCAGTCCACTGATTTCATCAAACACATCATCACCAATATATCTGCTTCCCGTTCTCGGATAAGTTATAAGCTTCTTCTCATACAGACTTTGAGCAAGAGACAGCGTTGTATCCGCTGAAAAGCTGTATTTTCTGTTTGCTTCTTTCTGCAAGGTGGTAAGGTCGTATAAGAGAGGTGGTTCGGTACGGACTGCCTTTCTTTCGACCTTCAACACGGAAAGACAGCCGTGTCCGTCAGTGGTGATGTTATCCGCAAGGATAGCTTTCACTGCGGACTGGGCTGTTTCCCTTCTCTCGAAAGTAGTCTCTGATACAGCTTTCCATAGAATACCATCTTTATCCAGCATCGCTTCAAGTTTCCAATAAGGAACACTCTTAAACTCTTTGTTCTCGATATACCTTCTGCATATAATAGAAAGTGTAGGAGTCTGAACCCTTCCAAGTGAGAATCCGTTTTTACCTGCAGAGATAGACAAGGCACGGCTGGCATTTATGCCAACCAACCAATCAGCTTCACTGCGTGCCTTGCCTGCACTATAAAGATTGTCAAATTCATTGCCCGGGCGAAGCTTTGAAAGCCCTTCCCTTATAGCCTTATCTGTAAGACTGCTTATCCATAATCTTACATAAGGCTTGTCAGAATTAAGATAGGAATAAATATATCTGAAAATGAGTTCACCCTCGCGACCGGCATCAGTAGCCACGATAATCTTTTCAGAACGATTGAAACAATTCTTGATAATCCCAAGCTGCTTGACTGCAGCCGGATCATTGATATACTCTCCGTCCTTTCTTATTTGACGGACAATAAGACGGAACGGTTCAGGAAGCAACGGAAGATCCTCTTTTCTGAATCCCTCCACACCATACTGTTGTGGCATAGCAAGAGTAACGAGGTGACCTATAGCCCAGGTAACAATATAATTGTTTCCTTCCATATATCCGTTCTCACGGCTATTTGCACCAACAATAGCCGCCAGTTCTCTGGCAACTGACGGTTTTTCTGCAATAATACAAGTCATACCCATAGTACTGCAGATTAGATTTTACGACCTTTTTTCTTCTGAACCTCTTTCTTCTGTTTTTCAGTCGGCTCTGACTGTTCCTTTTTCAGAGGTTCCTTTACATGTTTAGTTGCCTCATTTGTCTTGCCTTCATTGTTCACGGCAACCTGAGTCTTGTTTCCTTCAGCAACAGCAACAACTTTCGCTTCACCCTGTTCCTGTTTCCTGTCCGGATTCCATCTGTAAAATCTCGGTCGGTTTTCTTCCTTGTCAAACTTAACGTATGCATTGAAAGGCTGTCCGGCTCTATCAACCATATTCTTGATGTAGAGTGTACGTCCTTCATTAAGTGCTGCCTGCTGTTTTTCTGTAAGTTCCACTCCGCAAATTTTCCGTGAAACACCTTTCTGCTGTTCCTGATTTACATGCTGAGTCACACTCTGCCTTGTAGTATTGTCAAACTTGAATTCAATACCTTTCTTATCGGCATTAATCTGAATCTGAGCATTGAAAGGTTTACCGGCTTTGGAAATCATATTTTCCACTGCAACAGCCTTGCCCATAGCCAAATCTGCCTTCTGTTGTTCGGAAAGCTTAACACCCTTGATTTCATCAGGGACACGCACACGGTCAGCTCTCAAAGCAATCAGTTCATTTGTTTGCGGGTCAACGGATATGAAAGCCTTGAACGGCTCTCCGTTTTTAGGAGTAACGTCAGCCAGTCTTCCAAGATTACCCGTTTCACGGAGCATCTTCTTGTCTTCCTCTGAAAACTCAACACCCATGAAAGGAAAGTCCAACCGCGGCTCTTTTCTGATTGTATGAATAGCTAGTGCAAGATTACCGTCAGTATCTTCACGGAAAGCAAGTCTGGCTTCCGTATAGATAGTCTTATCGCCAAAAGGAACTGCAATAGGCATCAAATTACTCTTTCCCCATCCAAGCATCTTTTCAAGATTGCCAGAAGCCTTCAACTGTTCACGAGTGATACCAATTGCCGTATACATATTCCGAAGCATACCCGTTCACTTTCCGGCAGCTTATTAGGGTATAAA